>Ga0210399_10000081_pt1 | contig 68640 bp, 51 predicted proteins | sample IncBWC14MmetaG_FD_150865 | JGI IMG/M metagenome (GOLD analysis project Ga0210399, IMG submission 150865) | Forest soil microbial communities from Barre Woods Harvard Forest LTER site, Petersham, Massachusetts, United States - Inc-BW-C-14-M | ecosystem: Environmental > Terrestrial > Soil >...
CCCCTACAGCAGCCCGATTACTCTCAGCCAGTCCGCGACGGTCAAGGCCATGGCGGCGGCGAGCGGGATGACCAACAGCAACGTCGCGAGCGCTACCTATACGATCCAGCAGCAGGTAGCGACACCAGCCCTCAGCCCGGTCGGAGGGACCTACACCTCCTCGGTCACGGTAACGATCTCGGACGGCACAGCGGGAGCGACGATCTACTACACCACCGACGGCAGCACGCCCACGACTGCTTCCACGCCCTACAGCAGCCCGATTACTCTCAGCCAGTCCGCGACGGTCAAGGCCATGGCGGCGGCGAGCGGGATGACCAACAGCAACGTCGCGAGCGCTACCTACACGATCCAGCAGCAGGTGGCGACACCGGCCCTCAGCCCGGTCGGAGGGACCTACACCTCCTCGGTCACGGTGACGATCTCGGACGGCACAGCGGGAGCGACGATCTACTACACGACCGACGGCTCTACGCCGACGACCGCCTCCATCCCATACAGCGGTCCGATCACCCTCAGCCAGTCGGCGACGGTCAAGGCCATGGCCGCCGCGAGTGGGATGACCAATAGCAGTGTGGCGAACGCAACCTACACCATCCAGGTGGCAACACCGGCTCTCAGCCCAGGCGGCGGCCTGCACACCTCATCCGTGACGGTGACAATCTCGGACAGCACGCCGGGCACGACCATCTACTACACGACCGATGGGAGCACGCCAACGACGGCCTCCACGCCTTACAGCGGCCCGATTACTCTCAGCCAGTCCGCGACGGTCAAGGCCATGGCGGCGGCGAGCGGGATGGCCAACAGCGGCGTGGCGAGCGCCACTTACACGATCCAAGCGGCGACACCCGCACTCACTCCGGCTGGCGGGAGTTATGTCTCGTCGGTGACAGTGACGATCACGGAGAGCACGTCCGGTGCGACAGTCTTCTACACCACCGATGGGAGCACGCCGACGACCGCTTCCACCCCCTACAGCAGCCCGATTACTCTCAGCCAGTCCGCGACGGTCAAGGCCATAGCGGCCGCGAGCGGGATGTCCAGCAGCAACGTCGCCTCTGCCACCTACACGATCCAGCAGCGCGTGGCGACGCCGTCGCTCAGCCCGGGGAGCGGAACCTACCTCTCCTCGGTAACGGTGACACTGACCGACAGCACAGCGGGAGCGACTATCTACTACACCACCGACGGCTCCACGCCAACGACCGCTTCCACGCCCTACAGCAGCCCGGTCACCCTCAACCAGACCGCGACAGTCAATGCGATAGCGGTCGCGAGCGGGATGGCCAACAGCAACGTTGCCTCGGCCGCTTACACGATCCAGCAGCGCGTGGCGACGCCGTCGCTTAGCCCGGGGACCGGAACCTACGCCTCGACGGTGACGGTAACGATCTCGGACGGCACGGCGGGAGCGACCATCCACTATACGACCGACGGGAGTACTCCGACCACCTCCTCGCCCGCTTACAGCGGCCCGATCTCCGTTAACAAGAGTGAGACGGTCAAGGCGATGGCCTCGGCAGCGGGGATGGCCAACAGCAATGTGGCGAGCGCCACATACACGCTGCAGACGGCCACACCCACATTCAACCCGGCCCCCGGGAACTATATCCTCGCCTTGACATGGTCCATCTCCGACGCTAGTCCAGGGGCGACGATCTACTACACGACCGATGGGAGCACGCCGACAACGTCCTCCGCCAAGTACACAGGGCCGATGTTGCTCAATATCCTGGGGACGACCACGATCAAGGCCATCGCGGTTACTCCGGGCTGGTCTGTGAGTCCGGTGGCCACAGCTGTCTACAACGTCCTCTTATAGGAGCGCCGTCCGGCACGCGGAGCTGGAGGAGGCCACTAAGGATTGCGTCGTTGGGCCGCAGCCGCAGGAGGCGTCGATGGAATGTGTGGCCAGGAGTGAGGGTCTAGTACCCACTGAGGGGAGCGCATAGTGACAGCTTGGTCAACGCTTGAGATCTCCCCCAATTCGCTGGCGGCCACGAGCCAAGGAAGGGCGGTCCCAACTCCTGAGCCCATGATGCCCTGACGTTGGGCGCGATCTACCGCAGGACAGGAATCGCGTCCGCGATGTCGGCAAGATCGTCCATTATGGAGTTGATCATTTTGTAGTAGCCACCATGGTCCCTGATCATGCCGCTGTAATCGGTCTCGCTTCCCGCCCAGAAGAAGGAGACCGCGTCATCATCCAGCCTGATGTATTGGCAGCGCATGTCTTTCATGCGCTTCATGAGCACCTCATTGCCGGCGATCCGTGCCGCGAAATCTCCGTCCGCCGCGCAGAGAAAGCCTCCCCTAGAGCCCAGCTTCTGCCGCTGCGGCAGCTTCTCCTCCGGCTGGATCACAGAGCAACCGCTCAGTATGTCCAGGCGGGGCGCGCGCCCCTTATCGTGCCGTACGATCATGGTCACGGAGAGTGGCTGGCCGATGACCGTCGAGAGCAGCCGATCGAGAGGACTACCGGTCACGCCGCCGACGCCCGACCTGTTCTGTCCGGTTAGATAACCGAGCACGCCGCCCACCTCTTTCCCGGTTTCTGCCATCGTCAGGCGCGCCGCGTACCGGCCCCAGACATTTCCGGCTCTCGCCGTGTAAAGCACCTGATACCCGCGGTGGGCCTTGCCGAGCCACGACCCCTCGGTGTTGGGGATCTGGACCGCTTTCAAGCCGGTCTCTTTCTCGAAGTCGGCCAGGATCTTCTCCTGCCGCGACTGCCCGTCGATCGCAGCGATGGAGATGAACGTGACCACGACCCCAACCAAGCCCACCGCTATGGCCGGCATATGCTGTTTCATTCGCCTCCCCAGTGTGCTGAACTTGAAACGCAGCTGAGCGCGCCCGAAGGGGGGGTCTCAAGCAAGCGGGCGAGGAGACCCTGTCCGCTAAAGCACTGCCCTGGTCCTGGCACCGCCGACTCGAGGTTCTCCCCCGAAAGCCCCCTGGGGCATCCATCTCGTTCATGAAGTTGAACGATTGTACCCTCCACTGCCAATGTTGATGCTCACTTGTGGCAGACTGGCGGGCCCATGTCCGACTCCGACTACGTCCACGGATACTCCGACCGTGAGAACCTACGGCTCGCCGACCAGGCCAACGTACTCGGTTCCCTCCTTCACCATGACACGCGATACCCAGCGGGAAGCATCATTCTCGAATGCGGGTGCGGCACCGGCGCCCAGACGGTCTTCCTAGCCAGCGGGAGCCCCGGGGCCCGGATCGTCTCTCTTGATCTCGCACTTGGAGCCGTCCGGCAAGCCCGCGGGCGTATCCGGGACACTGGTTACGCAAACGTCTCCTTCCAGAACGCGGACATCTTTCACCTTCCCTTCCTCGATGGCGCCTTCGACCACCTCTTCGTCTGCTTTGTGCTGGAGCACCTGCTCGACCCAGTTCGGGCCCTGCGCTCCTTGATGCGCGTGCTGACCCCAGGTGGCTCCATCACGGTGATCGAGGGCGACCATGGCTCCTGGTACTCCCATCCACAGACACGCGAGGCGTCTCGTGCGGTCCAGTGTTTGATCGAGGCTCAGACGCGGCTGGGCGGCGATCCCCTTATCGGCCGCCACCTCTATCCGCTGCTGCTCGAAGCCGGCTTCCGCGACGTGGGGGTTACCCCGCGGATGGTTTACGTGGATGCAAGCCGCCCAGATTTGGTCGAAGGGTTTTCAAGAAAGACGTTCATCGCAATGGTGGAAGGAGTTCGTGAGCGCGTGCTCTCCATGGGCCTTGTGGACAGCGACGGCTGGGAGAAAGGGATCGCGGACCTCTACCGCGCGACCGAGCCTGACGGCACGTTCTGCTACACTTTTTTTAAAGCACGCGCGGTCCGATGATGACGGTGCTCCATCCCGCCGAGCATTTGTCCCCCGCTACTCTCAGGAGCGAAAGGCCATCCTCGTTTTGAATTAGCCCACGACGAACCTGTTCGCCCAGCAGCCATGAACCCGGCGGACCTGGAGATCCACGCAATCCGCCCGCTGGCCGTACTTAGCGATTGAGGATCCCCAGATAGGCCTTCCAGGGTCCAACCGCACCGGCGTATCTCTTGCTCATGACGCGGACCACTTGACCGATATGGTTGAGGTCATGCACGACCCAGGTGGCAAGAAGCTGTCCCAGCGTCACGATGCCAAGTTCGGGGTGCCGGCCCGTGAGCGATAGCTGGGGGGCATTCAAGGACACTTCCCTCAAGTAGGCGAGATTCGATGTCCGAAGCGATGCGAACTCCGCCAGGAGGGCGCTGGTGGAAGTGCTCTCAATGGCCTCCCGAAACCCGAACCGATCAAAGGGCACGAAGGTCTTTGCTTCGCCGTCACTCAGAATGACCCTGATCCGAGGCACCCAGTCAGTCCTCTCCCCATGGATTAGATGACCCACCACGTCGCGCGGGCTGAAAGTGCCCGCGCCCTCGTCCGCAGTCAGCCAGCTCTCGGGGAGGCCCTCGAGTAGCTCGCGAAGAGTCTCCGGCGTACGCGACAGCACGGCTGTCACTTCCGCAACCTTCACTTCCATCTCTCAGGCTCCTTGATACGGGTCCCCTTCACGTTCGAAATCCCCACACTCACGGCGTTAGCCCTCTGACCGCACTATGCACATGGTCAAGAGAATTTCCAACCGTCACTTAACGACGCACCCGTCCAAACCATTGGGTCTTGCTCGATCACTCTCTCATCGTGGCGCACATTTCCACATGACAAGGGCCCCTGCTCCCGGCTGCTTGTAAAACAATGTCATATGGGCTGCGCCAGCCACGCGGTGGCCGAAGGCGTCCGCCTTTTGTCCTGAACCGACCAGCACATGTGAACGTCAGTGGAACTAGACTCTTGCGGACGCAAGACTCGCTCATGAACATGAGACACTAACAAACTCGGAATCAAATGGTCTAGGGTTGGAGGGACTGTGATCATGAAACGAGCGGCTTTCCTTCTCGCCGCCGCGTGTCTCAGCCTCCTCCGGGTTGCGGACGGAGAGGTGCAAGGCGGCGCCAAGATGTTCGAACGCCTGCGCGCGCTGGCCGGGGAGTGGGAGGGATCGGTTGAATGGTCGGGCGCGCGAAGTGACAAAGGGAAGATGAATGCCACGTACTACCTGACCGGAGCAGGATCGAGCGTTGTGGAGAATCTGACCGCGAACGGCACCACACTCATGACCAGTGTGTACCATCTCGATGGCGAAGACCTGCGCATGACTCACTTCTGTGCTGCGCAGAATCAACCACGCCTCAAAGCCACGCGGTTCGATGACGCGAAGGGCACTATCGAATTCTCCTTCGTCGACATCACCAATTTGCCTTTACCGGGCGCGCCACACGTCGAGGGATTCATGATCCACTTTGTGGAGCCGGGGCAGATCGCTCTCACATTCACCTTTGTCAGCGGCCGAGAGCGTAGCTACGAACGGATTGAGCTCAGGCGGGCAAGCTCAAAGCGGGTCGGGTAGATGCCTCTTGACGCTGCCCCAAGCCACAAACACTTCCACCCTCGCGACCGTCCCATGGCCGCTTGTGGCGACGCGGCCGGCGTCTGTTGTTGGCTTAGCTGCGGTTGCCGGCCACATGCTGATCACACTCGGAGCGCATCGACCAGTACCTGAAGCGGTGCCGGCTGGTGACGGCGGCTCGGGTAATAGAGGAAGAAGCCCTCGAACGGAGGGCACCACTCCTCGAGTACTCGCACGAGCCGGCCGCGCGCGACGTGTTCAGCGGCGTGCTCTTCCAACGCGAAAGCCAGTCCGACCCCGTCCAGCGCGGCCTGACGACGGCAGGGATGAACCCCTCGCGCTTCCCCTCCGTGGCCAGTTTCCTCAGGGGGCGAGGCCGGAACCTGCAGGCCGGCACCTGGCGGTCCTGACTGGCTACAGCAGCAGGAACGCGGTAGGGGGCCGCCAGCGGCGCTACATCTGCAAACGGCCGCGCCACGACGTCATCCGTTCGAACCGGAGGGCGCGAGGCGCCGTGCGAGCCTGGGTCACTCGTATCTCAAGGCTTCGATCGGATTCAGCGCCGCCGCTTTCTGTGCCGGATAGTAGCCAAAGAAGACCCCCACCGCACCCGAGAAACCCACGGCGACGATCATTACCACCGGCGAGATCACCGTCTCCCATCCCGTGAACTCCGCCAGAATCTTCGCACTCGTGTAACCGACAACGAGACCGGCCACCCCGCCGCAAATGCCCATCACGATGCTCTCGACCAGGAACTGGGTGAGGACGTCCGAGCCGCGAGCTCCGATGGCCAGGCGAATCCCAATCTCTCGCGTCCGCTCCGTGACCGACACCAGCATGATGTTCATGATGCCGATGCCGCCCACGAGCAGTGAGATCGATGCAATCGCTGCCATCAGCAGCGTCATCACGCGCGTACTACTCTCCGCCGCGGTAGCGAGATCGGTCTGATTGCGGACCGTGAAGTCATCGTCTTCGCCTTTGGTGATGTGATGGGACTCACGAAGGAGTGTGCTGACTTCGTCTTGCGCGGCCGGAATATCGCCGGGGGAGGCCGTGCTGGCCAGAATCTGCGGGATGCGCGGCTTCCCGGTGAGACGGGTTGACGCGGTCGTATATGGAATCAAGATCACGTCGTCTGAATCGCTGCCGCTCGCGGTTTGGCCCTTGGGCGCGAGCACACCCATCACCTTGAAGCGGACTGCCGCAATCTGGATCTCCTGGCCCACGGCGTCGTTGCCTGGAAAGATGCGTTGCGCGACCGTTCGCCCCAGCACGGCCACGCTGCGCGCCGCGCGAACGTCGTCGGGTCCGAAGAACACGCCAGAGTCAGTCTGCCAGTTGCGGATCGCCTGGTAGTCAGTGTCGACGCCATTGATCGAAGTCCGCCAGTTGCCTCCGGGCGCGATGACCTGGCTGCGGGTGACGAGGACCGGCGATACCGCTACCGCGATTTGCGACTCGCTACGGATCTTCTCGGCGTCCGCGATGGTCAGGGTCGCGAAGGCCTGAGCGCCTTGGCTCACGCCCCCGGTGATACTCGCCCCCGGCGTGATGACGATCATGTTCGTGCCGAGGTTGTTGATCTGGTCGTGTATCCGTGACCGGGCCCCGTAGCCGACCGCGACCATGACGATCACCGCGGCGACGCCAATGATGATCCCCAGCATCGTCAGCATAGCGCGCATTCGGTTCTTGAGAATGCTTTGCACGGCCAGACGGATCAAGATAGAGAGTTTCATGCCGCATCCACGTGCAGCGCTTCCAGGTCGCGGGCCGCGTCGTGCCTCTGCGTGACGGCCGCGTCCCCGCAGATCCGGCCGTCCCGCATCTGAACGATGCGGGTGGCGTAGGCGGCAACGTCGGGCTCGTGCGTGACGACGACTATGGTTATTCCCTGCGCGTTCAGTTGCTGGAAGAGCGCCATCACCTCGATTGACGTGCGGGTGTCCAGGTTGCCCGTCGGTTCGTCGGCCAGGACGAGGGCTGGCTCCGTCACGAGGGCCCGGGCGATGGCGACCCGCTGTTGCTGACCGCCCGACAGCTCGCTCGGCTGGTGATCGAGCCGGCCCGCGAGCCCCACGCGTTCGAGCGCCGCCACGGCGAGGGCGCGGGTATCCCGGCTGCGGCCAGTGCGGTCGTAGAGCATCGGCAGCTCAACGTTCTCAATGGCGCTCGTCCGTGCCAGTAGGTTAAATCCCTGAAAGACGAAGCCAATCTTATGGTTGCGAAGCGCGGCGAGGTCGTTCTTCCCGAGTCCATCGACGCGGACGCCATCGAGCGTATAGGATCCCGACGTCGGCGTGTCGAGGCATCCGAGCATGTTCATTAGCGTGGACTTCCCGGAGCCCGAAGTGCCCATGATCGCCACCAGTTCCCCTCGCGTCACGCTCAAGTCCACGTCTCGTAGCGCAAGCACTTCGGTGGTCCCGGCCCCGTACGTCTTGGTGATCTTGTCCGTCTGGATGACGATGGCATTCATGGCACTCTCGCTCCTCAGAATCCGCCACCGGGTCGACCGCGTCCGCTCGGCTGAGCGCCACCCAGCGGGTTGGCCGTCGACGCCGGGGGTTGTGAGGAGGCGGAGGCGATTCCATCGATCACCTTCATGCCTTCGGTCACGTTCTGTCCCTGGAGCTCGGTGAAGAGGCCATCGCTGATGCCGGTTCGCACACGCGCGACCTGAAGCGTGCCCTTGGCATCCAGGGTGTACAGCGTGCCGCTACCGTTTCCCTGCGCACCCCCTTGCCCCCCCTTGTGAGCGAGCGGTCCGTTGGCGCTACCAGAGTTTCTGGCCGCGGTAGGCGTTTGTGCATCCCCGGAGGCCGGTGGAGTTCCGAAATGGGCGAGCACCTCGTCGCTCGGCTTGTAGCGCAAGGCCGCATTCGGCACCTTGAGGACGTTCCCGGCCGATTTTACGAGGAAGTCGACGCGGGCCGTCATTCCGGGGAGCAACTTGCCTCCGGGATTCTCCAACGTGACGATGACCGTGTAATTCACAACGTTGTCTGTCGTAGCGGACTGCAGACGAACCTGCTCTACGCTGCCCGAGAAAGTCTGCCCCGGCAATGCCTGGACGGTGAAGTTGACGGATTGTCCTTCCTTGATCTGTTCGATGTCGCTCTCGCCAACCAGCGCCAGGATCTGCATCCGGGAGAGATCGTTCGCGATGAGAAACAGCTGCGGGGCGGAGAGACTGGCGGCGACGGTTTGGCCGTTGTTGACGTTCCGCTCGACAATGACACCGTCGATGGGCGAGTAAATGGCGGTGAAGGAGAGGTTTTGCTTCGCTCGCTGCAGGGCGACGTTCGCCGATTTCACCGTGGCGTCTGCCTCCTGCAGGACCGATCCGCCCTGCTCGAGGGCGTTCGCCGGGATGAGCCCGTCGGACGAAAGCTGGCGGTTGCGATTCTGATCACTGTTAGCTTGCTTTTCCTCCGCCTGTGCCTTCTCGAGGGTCGCCTGGGCATCGGCCACTCCCTGCTGTGCGATGGTGGGATCGATCCGGGCGAGGAGTTGCCCCTTCTTGACGTGGTCGTTGAAGTCGACAAGCAGCGCGGAGATCTGCCCTGAGACCTGAGTGCCGACGCTTACGGTTGTCACGGCCTGCAGGGTCCCGGTTGCCGAGACGAGGGCCTGGATGTCCCCCCGCTCCACGGTCGTGAAGCGGAGCGCGGGCGCCGGTGGAGCGGAGACGAAATGATAGAGCACAAACGCCCCCCCCGAGGCGGCCGCAACCAGGCCGATGACTATGAGTGCTTTCTTACTAAGAATCACGGTCCCTCCTCTCTTTTCAATGTAGATTCTGCAAACGTTACGGCACCATGTGCACGTATGTGGCCGTTGTGGGCCGTTATGCGAGATCTTGCGCCCGAAACCTCAGCCAAATGTGGAAGATGCAATAAGAGGGCCACCGCGCAATCGGATTCACTCCGCCGAAACGTGGAAGAGTGCGAGCCGTTGTCGGATGCTCTGAGGTAGCCCTCGCAGGACTACCGAGGCTGGCGCTGATCGCGGCTGCGGGGTACGCCCCCCAAGCGCGCAGGGGGCCGCTTCCATTCTGAAGTACACCAACCAGTCCCGAGTGAGTACGGTCGCACCCGCAACCAAAGACCCCTTAGTGAGAGGTGTCCACCGAGCTAGGCGAGGCGAGCGCTGACCGTCACGTCCGCCGGGCGGGCGCGTTAAGGAGGCACCTGCAAGAGGCGGGGTGGTGTTTTGCCTTCCTCTATTGCCGCTTGGTTCGGTACTCGTTGCTCCTGCGGAGTTCGTCCATGATCTGCTGCTCGTTCCAATGATCACGCAGGACCCTGGCCTTGTAGTCCCGTGTCCCCGTCGCGTCCGGCTCTCGATTCAAGACTGCGCGATAGGCCCGGCGCACCATGTCCGTCGCCTCCGCGTCGCCGACGACCTGCTTCTGCCGCTTCTCGGGGCTCCTCGTGAGAGCTTGGCGCACGTCGTGCTCGTCGAACCCGTCATCGACGATGTGCCTTCGAAAGGTCTGCAGGCCCTCTGGGTCCGGCTCGCGGCCTAGGATGTCCTCATAGGCGCGGCGGACGATCCGGTCCGCGGAAGCGTAACGGCGCTCACTCGAAGCCTGCTCATCGCTGCGGCGAAGCGCTTCCCGGACGTCCCGCTCCGCCCAACCCTCGTCGATCATCTTGCTGCGGTAGGTGCGCATTCCCTCCGTGTCGGGGTCGCGTCCAAGGATGTCCTGGTATGCTCGCCGGATGATGGCTTCGGGCTGGACGCCCCCCACCTTGGAAACGCGTCGGTAGTCGGGGCGCTCACTCAGGTCGCGCCGAACCTCTGCCTCTCCCCATCCGTTCTCCCGCATGAGCACGCGGTACCGCTGCCGTTCTGGCGAAGAGGGCTCGCGGTTGAGGACGTCCCTGAACGCCCGTTCGATCGCCGTGTCCGGGCTCTCGGTTTCCGGTGCCATCGCGAGACCGTTGAGCGCCGCTGCCAGCTGGATGCGGGTCCTTTCTTGTCCAAGCACGGACCCGCCGGCGGCGAGGCTCACGACGATCGCCATCGGCATTGCAGTGGTCAGTTTCATGATCTCCTCCTTTCATCATGCCCGTCTTCTGGGCGGTGGCCCGCTAGGACCCCGCCCGACGGCAGGCCTTTGTTCGCGCTTGTGAAGTCGCGGGAGCCCTGGAGGCCGGTGAGAAGCAACCGGGGAACGGGACCAGGATCACGTTGCAACGTCTGATGTCGCCGCCCGCTTCCCCGGGTGAAGTCAGACTGTCCTCCTGGGGGGAACAACCCCCGTACCACCATGCGTCACGGATAGACCGCTACCATCGATGGGACCTACGGTCATGCCCCGCGGCGTTGCCGCGTGAGGCGCCCCACGCTGTTGGTGGTCTATTACCGGCGCTCGCCTTAGTGGCGGTGCTCAGAGTCACGTCCGTAGTAGTGACGCTGAGGCTCATGTTGGGCGCGGTAGTCGTGAAGATAGCGGGGCTCCTGATTGTAGGTCTGCCAGCCCCGTGCGTCCCGATAGTGCCAGCGGCTTCCGTACCAGTACGCGGCGTGTCCCTCGTAGTACACAGGCGTGGTTGTCGCTCTAAATAAGGCGGGCGGAAAGATCTGAATGTTAATGCCCGCTCTAACCGGGGCGGCCCCTAGGCATGAAACGACCACGGCGCCCGTCAACATCCTCACAAGACTTCGGTTCATGGGATCCTCACTTTTCCTAAGCAGCAGCTTGGTGACTCGCATGCTCGCGGAGCTCCGCGGCGAGTTTCGTGCGTTGCCCCGGCGTCAGCAGGGGCGTCACGGTCTCGTAGAAGAGAACCATTCGCGTGGCCCCGCGGCTCGCGAGGTGGGCGTTCGCGTTCGACGTAACGGTCTTTGCATCGAACGAGTCACCGGCGAACGCGGTGGAGAAGGCGTGGACATGCGTTTCGCCTTTCTGGGGATCGAACTTGGCGGAGAGTCCGGCCAATGCCGTGTGGAGAGCCGCCGAGATCTTGTTGACCTGGTCCGGCGTCAGGCTGACTTCTTGAGTTAGCTCCGCCAGCCGGCCGCCGGGTTCCCGCCCGCCCGGCTTCTCTTCGTGGTTGACCTGACGCCACACCTCCCAATGGGCCTGGACCTTATCGACGAGGGCCGCACGCTCGGAAGGGGACAGGATCGCGTGAAGCTTGTTTAGTGTGTCGAGGCTGGCCGCCTGCTCGCTGTCCGCCGCCGTGATGAGTTTGGCGATGGCCGCATCGACCTTGACCGTATCCACGGTGCCGGCGGCGATTCCGTCGGCTAGCGCCAGCTGGAGGCTTTGTTCCGCCTCTCGAGCGGGCGTCATTTCGGCGTGCAGGTCACTCTGGAGCTTCTCGATCTGGGGACGCTTGGCATCATCCGTGCCCAGGGTGTCGAGGCTCATGGCGATGAACTTGGTAACACCACCGTGATGGTGATGCCGGTGGTGTTCCTTCAACTCGGAGGCCGCTTGGTCATCCGCCGGTGTCGCGCTAGAAGTTGATGCGCCGCCCGCCGGCGACGGTGCCTGTACGGCTTCGGTTCCGGCAGCACTGAGTCCAAAGCCAGCCACCAGTGCAAGTCCTGTCATACTCAAAAGTCTCATGTGCACTCCCATCAAAAGGCCGAAGACAGCGACGCCGTGTCCTCGGTCATGACCCCTGCTGCCGCCCAATGCGGACCTAGAGTCGGCCTGAAAGGAGGACGACCAGCAGGACCAGAACGATTAGCCCCACACCGCCGCTCGGGGCATACCCCCACCCTCGGCTGTGGGGCCAGGTGGGGAGGACCCCGAACAGCATCAGAACGGCGAGTACGAGGAGGATAGTGAGCATTGTGGACTCCTTACTTTGTCGCTCGTGAAAGAAAACGCCTGGAAACGATCCGGTCCAGCTTGGCTGGTCTCACTTCGCCGAGTCCTTGACCTTGTCGATCATCTTCTCAGCTGCCTGTTTGACCTTTCCGATCGTCTGATCGAGCTGACCCTCGCGCTTCAGGCTCGGGTCGTCGGTCAAGACTCCGGCGGCCTCCTTTACGCGCCCCTTCAGTTCTTCCGTCTTGCCTCCCGCCATGTCGATTTCTCCTGTCTCTACCGTTCGTGCTGCTTCGCCAGCGTCAGCGCCCCGCCCCACGCCCTCAGTTAATGCTTTTGATCGATCTCGACGGTCTCCTTGTTCCCGCTGCCGGAGACCGCCACTATGAACCCGAGCCCGATCGCGATCACAATACCGATCGCCGTCCAGGCCGGCCCCACGCGTTCGATGACGCCCAGCTTCCACAGGGCGGCGACGAGCCCACCCAGGACGATGAAGTAACCCACCAGGTACATTTGCATCCACTTCATGAGATCCTCCGTGCTCCATCCACAGAACGTGTCCTTAGCTTGATTCAATGCCACGCGGTTCACGCCCCCGCGGGCGGAGCGGATCCTCGTCCAAGTCACCCGTCAGGAGCCATTCGTGGCCAAGCTGCAAGTGGATGAGCGCCTGACAAGAGGCCGCAGAGACCGATTGCTCCTTTCGGCGCCTCTGCTGACCATGGCTACTCGAGACGCAAGGCCAAGCCTCTCCGGGCGAGCATTCCAGAGGGCGCTGTACGCGACTGGTCAAAAGCAACCCCCGTGCCACTCTGCCGCCTGCAGAGGGGGGTCCGCCTTGCGTGATACGCCTCTCCTAGATACGGGCTTCCTCGGCGCAGGAGGACGCCCCGTTGCCGAAGGCCGATCAACCCAATTGAGGAGAACTATCTACAATCGGCCTGAACCAGCCCTGTGCTCTCCGGCAATTCGCCTTCCTCGGAGAGCGAGATCCTCAGTCCTCACGCCGCCTCCAGGGCGCGCGTAAAGGTGGCGCTGATCTTGCTGGAGAGGACGGTATGCCGGCGAGTCCTCAGCCCGCCAAAGGCGCAGCGAGGAAGCCAGGCCGGCCCATCATACGAGCACGAACGTAACCCAAGGAGGTTTCATGGCCGACCACAAGCCGGATTACACGTCACACGGCGCGTCATATTCCGCATTGACATTCTCGTTCCTCGCGGGCGGCATTGCGGGGGCAGCTGTTGCCTTGCTCCTCGCCCCACAGTCGGGCAAGGCGACCCGCGAGATCATGGGGCGCAAGCTGAATGACGCCACCGACTCAGCCCGCGAGCTGAAGGGTCGGATGGTCGACAAGCTGAACGATGCCGCAGACTCCGCGCGCGAATTCAAAGATCGAACCATCCGCCGGGGCCAGGAAATCGGTGAGGAGGCCACGAACCGTGTGGAGGGGGCAGCCTCCGCCCTCGCGGGCAAGGCTGGGCAAAGGGAGCGCGGGAAGAACGGCGACCTCAAGGCTGGCGATTCATCCGCCTAGGAATTTGTTCCTACTCTCGCTGAGAGCCACGGCTTCCTCTCGAAACCGTCGCTGAGCCTTGGTCCAGGCAAGGGCGCCGCGGACAGAAACGATGGCTGACTTGCAACAGCGTCAGGGGGCGCAGCAGTGTGCCTGCCAAGACCCCACGGTGGCGACGGCGAGACCCGTGCCGGCACGAAGTCGCCCTTGGCGCCTAACGGAAGTCCACGCCATCGGCCAGGCCCCTGACGTCGGTCGCGACCTCCCCGCAGAAGACCTGCCAGGCTCCCGAGTCGCGCTGCCCCGGACTCGGGCATGCCCGGCGCTGGGGTTGAATGGGGTTGTCCTCAGAAGGTATGGTGGTGCAGCCGGCAGAGTCGTAGAGCAACTGGAGGGGTGGATCAACACCAACCGCAACCAACTCTTGGCGCTCAAGCACCAGGCTGCTCCGTCTGGCGTAGCTGATGCCGAGACCACACCCCGAACCCCGAAGCTCCTGGGTGCGTCCGTGCGTGCCTGAGAAGACTGTCGGTCGCCTTAACATGGCATCAAGGCCCCCATGCGGAGACGCGCGCCCTGCTCCCCTACCTCCATTGCGTGGTCCCCGAGGGTGGTCTCTGCTCTTTCTTGCCCTCCTTTTCGCATTTCCGGTGCTCTGCCGCGCTCAGACTAGCTCGCCGCGGCACGCCACGAATTCGGTATCTCTAGGTGAGGGGACAAACACTCCCTCTGTCGAATCGCTTTACCCGCCCATTACGGGTATGGAGCGCGCTTCCTTCTCCGCTTCTCGCGAAACGCCGGAGCTCGACGCTGGCTTCCACCTTCTTTACGAACTGAAGCTCGTGGAAGCGCGAGGCTTGTTCGAGGCGTGGCTGCACTCCCATCCGGCAGATCCTCTCGGGAGCGCCTCGGAAGCGGCGAGCTACCTGTTTGAAGAGTGCTACCGGCAAGGCGTCTTGACTTCCGCGTATTTTCTTGACGACAAGCGTTTTCTAGGTGACATCCCCCTCAAACCGGACCCCGAGCTACGCGCGGCTTTCTTCGCCGCGGACAAGCAGGCCCAGGGCTTGGCCCGGCTGCGATTGAAGACAAACCCCGACGATACGAACGCCTTGTTCGCCATGAGTTTGAGTGCCGGCATGGAAGCCGACTATGCCAGCCTGATCGATAAGCGTCAGATTGAGAGCCTGAGAATGATCCGGGATGCTGATAAGTACGCCAAGAAGCTATTGGCAGTCGCCCCGGAAACTTCCGATGCCTACCTCACCCTGGGGGCGGCGAATTACATCATCGGCAGCCTGCCGGCGCCCAAGCGATTCTTCCTCTTTTTCGCGGGAATCCACGGCGATAAGAGCGACGGCCTACAGCAGCTCGGGGTCGCCGCCGCGCACGGCCACTACCTCCGACCGTTTGCGAAAATCTTGCTGGCACTGGCAGCGCTGCGCGAGAAGAAGACGGAAGTGGCCCGCACTCAATTTGGGGAGCTCGTCGCAGAATTCCCGCAGAATCCGCTTTTCTCGAGTGAGCTAACCAAACTCAATGGTCAAGGGAGATGACCTGTGCTAAGTCCCTCGTCAAGGCTCCTTGCTCTTTGCCCCGAGACAGCGGTGAATCTAGGTTCGTCTACGATTTCAGTGCCATGTGATGCCTAAAGTCGTTCTGCTGCCTTGTCCTGGTCCGACACTCTGGATCGAATTCGAGCAAGGGATGGCCATATTTCACGATTTGAGTACAAGAAAGCACCCCCAATCCATGGATTCTACGACTTGGTACAGGCGACACCACCCGCGAGCGCGTCCGACGCCCGCCCTTGCCCCGTCTCCGGGGACCAGGCTGTCGGTGAGAGCGATCGTTTTTTGGTGGAGGCAGGGCGCCTCAGAACGCTTTGCCCTCCAGGCGGGCCAAGCGGAACGCGCGTCCTTCGGGGTCCTCCGCAAAGACGAAGCAGACGGCACGGTGGCAGAGCCCGCAGGCTCCGTCCTAGAAAAGCCGCACGGGGACTCTACTTCAAGCGCGCCGGGGCAGGATCCTGCCGGGGTCGAACGCAGAGAGGTGCCACATCACGACGTCGAGGCCAAAGACAGCGAAGTCGATAAGCCCAATGAGCAGGAGGTTCGGCGGTGGCCTGGCCGCTTGGACCAAAGAGCGGGCGCGGTGAAGTGGGGCCAACGACCTCAGCGTGACGGCTCCGACTCCCGGTCAGAGAATTTCCCCATTCCTATGCCAGCCCGTGGCGATTGGGCAACCGCACTCCTCTTGATTCTCCTCGCCGTTCCCTCTTTCGCGCAAGTGACGGTTCCCTCGCCAGCTTCACCGGGAGCGCCCGCGGCCCCCTCCTCGGAGCCTACCCCGCCGGCCGACTCCCGGGCCTTTCTCGATCAGATCGGCGGGTGCGTGGACAGCGGCAGGTTGAACGCCGAGATGAGCCTGCAGGCTGGCCGGGTCGAGGCGGCTCCCGGATGGGTGCTGCGGGTGACCGGAGCTCCAAAGCTAACGCTCGCCGCGGAGGCAGCCAGTGGTCGAGTCCGTCGCCTCGACATCGCGATCACCGAAGGCGCGCTCCTCCTCGATGGCAGGGGTCTGCGCCCCCATCTCTTCCTCGACAGCATTCGCTTCGAAGCAGGCAAGGGAATCACGGAGGCCCGTTTCCGCGGGCGCGGCATCTGGAGACCGATCGTCTGGATCTTCAAGGGTCTCGCAAGGGCGGCGCTGCGGAAACTCGAACTCCGGACCGACATCCCATCGGTCATGCGTGGCGAAATCCTGGAGTCTAAGACTGTGGCCGCGTCTACGGGAACCTTTCTCGACGTCGTCCGAGAGGTCAACATCCACGACTCCGAGTTCGTGGCGTTTGGCGGCCGCGCTCTGGGCTTCGGCGAGATCGTCCAGTTCCAAACTGCTTCACAACCAAAGACGGGCATGCCGCTGCGTGTCGCCCTCGACAGGGGCGTCTTCCAGCCGGGCCGAGGCGACCAACCGGCCCAGCTCGATATCGTGGGCCGGATCGACGGAGAGACTGAGAGTGGGTCCATCACCTTCGTTGGGGGCCGCAGCACTTTCTCGCATGGCGAGCTGAAGAAAGGCGCGTTCCATGTCCGCTCGGGAGAGGATGGAAAGCTCGAGACAACGATTTCCGCCGCTGCCTTCGCACTCGACCTGACATCGGGACAGATGCGCTTGCCCGGGGGGCCGCGGGTTGACGTCGAGGCGCCTTCACGCTTCGCCATTCGAGATCTGGATGTACGGCCGGACGGCAAATACTCGGGGATCGTCGACGCGGAGCTGTTCGGGAAGACGGGTGCCATCGATCGGAGTGGAACCCTCGTCTCGGCGAGCGATGTGAAGCTGCGCACGCACGGGGCGGTAGTCGTAAACGGGCAGGCGACCGGTGACGTGGATCTCGAGTTCGGGTACCGCCTGGACTACGTGCTGGTCGTGCACTATCCCGTCGAGGAGATTGGCGACCGGAAGGTCCCCCTCGTCTTTCAGGGGCCCTTCGCGACAACGCTTCACCTCCAGAACGCAGGCAGCGGCGACGAAGGCATTGTTACCGGGGAATATCAGTTCAAGGTGCCGTGGCCCCCTATTGAGCTAGCCGCCTTGGAGGTTCTGACCGCCAAGTGGAGCGAGGACATTCCGGACGTCATCCGCAAGGTTGACTTTGTGATTGCGCCGCGCCGCTTCGGTCCGTGCGGCGGAAACTGCTTCTTGGTAAATGTGGACGTGACCGTCGAGAAGACGAAGGCTAAGGGCTTTCTCTTCCGCCAGATCTGCCACGCGGAGGGAAGAGCGGACCTTGTCGTCGATGAGCGGAGCCGCAGCTTCCTCCTCCGCAACGTGCGGATCGAGCCGCGCTGCGAGGGTTTCTTAAAGTGGGTGGCAAAGTTCGTCGCGCCGCTCCTGACGAAGACTTACACGGGCGTGACCCTCTTCCAAATGCCCGAAGACCTTCCCTTCACGATCGAATCCGTCGGTAGCGGGGCGAACTGGCTCAGCATCGCCGGCAAGGTAAGCTGGACATCGAAGGCTGCAGAAGCTGCTTCGAAGCCTGCCCCGTAGACGGTCCAGCGATGCCGCTATGCCAGCAAAGAGGGCCCGAAGGGTCTCACTCGGTCCAGGCTTGATCCCACCATCTGCAACTCAGTCAACGAGTTAGCTGTTCCGCCCATCCGCTGAATTGCGGATTTGTCCATTCCGCAGTGATTGGCGCTCGGCTTCAACCGTCCTGTACCTCATGCGGACGGGATGCGCGTCGGCCGGCGTACGCCCACAGACCACGACCCCCCTCCTTTGCAACAGGTCCGGGCCTGATCCACGCCCGCCGCTTGTCCCGGTGAGGTAGCGGGACACGCTCCTATCGCGTGGCAATTTCTACAAAATACACCCAACCGGCCGTCGCGAACGCTGTTCTCGGGCGGGGGGGGCGAAGGCGGGCGCACGTCCCATCTCGATCAACGCTCGGAACCATTTGCTCCCTCAGGTTTCCGCCCGTCCCTTAATCGAGACTACCCAAACAGCGAACGGATTGGCATCCGCCTTGCTCACGACCAAACGGTGCCGCAGCGCGCTCAATCCAAATCCATGCCTCTGACCCCGGATTTGGGTGTCGCCTTTCGCCTTTGCTGAAGCCGGGATAGCTTGACAGACCCACTACATCCTGCAGTAGGGTCTGCTCGTCCCGGACTGGGTTCTAACTAACGACTCGGGATGGGAGAATCAAGATGAAGAACCGGCTCTTGAGTTCCTTGGTGGCCGTGGGGTTCGGCGTGCTTCTTTATGGCCCTTCCCCGGCACTGGCTCAGGCATACTTGGGCACTGCTCAGCCCTTTGCGGTCCTGGGCGGGACAACGGTGACCTGCCTCGGAGCTGGGACCGCCATTACCGGAAGCATAGGTGTCAGCCCCGGCGCCGCGCCCACTGGCTTCCCGGTTCCGTGCGCCGGTGTCCCGATCATACCGCCTGCCTCTGATCCGGCTCAGCTTGCTCTCACCACGGCGTACAATACTTTAGCCGCGCTCCCCTGTGCCTCCACCGTGGGTCCCAATCTAGCTGGCCTCACGCTCACGCAAGGCGTCTACTGTGTTAACGCTGCCGCTTCCAATCTCACTGGAACACTCACTCTGAACGGCCAGGGCAATCCCAACGCAGTCTGGGTCTTTCGGATGTCGAGCACGCTCATCACATCGTCCGGCTCGACCGTTGCCTTGATCAATGGCGCCAATGCTTGCGCCGTAGAGTGGCAGGTCAGCAGCTCCGCGACCATCGGTTCCGGCACGACGTTCGTGGGAAACATCCTCGCCCTCACGAGCATCGCAATGGGTACCGGCGCAAACCTGACCGGTAGAACCTTGGCGCGAAATGGTGCGGTGACGCTGGATACCAACACCATCGGCTTCGGCGCCTGCGGCGCCGGAGGCGGCGTCGGCGGCGTGCCGCCTCCCTTCCCAGCGGGTGTCCCGACACTGCCCCAGATCGGAGCATGGGCTCTCCTGGTGGTTCTTTTGGGTAGCGGTGCCTACCTACTCCGCCGGCGCACCCCCACCGAGGCGAGCAGATAGCCGTGCCGCCGCACGGCCCGAACATGCCGATCGAGCCACACGAAGGGCTTGAGGAGGGCGGCGGTCAGGGGAGCGAGGCGCGGGCAGTAGGAGTGTAGGGCCAGGTCAGCCATCCGCAGCCAGCCCGGCACGAACAGGATCGCGGTCTCGGCGGCGACCTCGAAGCCGGCCGCCTCCAGCATCTGCCGGAGAGCGCGGCGCGAGAAGGACCGCTCGTACCCGTAGCCGTAGAGACCGAGCGCCTGCAGTACGGCGGCGAGGAGGGGCCGGAGGAAGGGATCCCACCGGTTTGGCACGCCCACCACCGCGCGGCCGCCGGGCCGGAGCACGCGGTGGATCTCGCGCAGCGCCGTCTCGGGGTCACGGAAGTGCTCGATGGTGCCCATGGAGTAGACGGCATCGAAGCTGCCGTCGCGGAAGGGCAGGCGCCGCACATCGGCCACCAGGCCCCGGAGTCCCGAGTCAGAGAACGCCGCCTGGGCCTGGCGGACGATCGGCTCCGAGATGTCGACCCCGAAGACCGCCGCCCCCTGCCCGTGCACCCATTGCAGGATGCGCGTGTTCTTGACCTCGTCCCACAGGTCGGTCTTGAGCACCGCGCACCGGCCAAGGTCGGGGACATGCTCGGAGAGCAGTCTCTTCTCGTTCTCGAAGTAGTAGACGGTGGACGCCGCGCCACCGAGGTCGGGAAAGTCCTCCCCCACCTCCTGCCAGAAGCGGCGGTAGGCAGCGCTGAGGCTAGCGGGGACCATCCACCGCCGGCCGCAGGGGAAGAAGCGTCCCCGCCGGGGGCTGCCCGGCGCGCCACAGCACGATCGCGAGGGCAACCGGCACCGCCACCGCCCACGCCCGCAGGAAGAGCGCGTGAGCCACCAGGCCCGTATGGGCGGCCAGCTCTCCGAGAACCGCGAGCAGGACGACCTGGGAGGCGAGCAGCAGACCGAAGGCCGACAGGAAGCGTCGCCAGCCCGGGAAGGCCGTCATTCCGATAGCCAGGAGCAGCCCCGCCTGGTAGCCGGGTAGCAGGGCGAGCGCCCCCTGGGCGTCTCCCGGTGCGGTCAGCTCCGTCAGTGCTTGCGGGGCCAGGGAGGCAACCACCCCCGCAGCGGCGAACACGGCCGTCGTGAGGGCATGTCCAAGAACGGCGGTTAGGATCGCCGCCGCGCCAAGAGCCGCCCCGGCGCGCCGGGCGGCCCGCGCCCACCTCCCGGGTGCCGGAGGCTCCCGCCCGAGGGCGAGCAGCACCACGCCGACGAGGGCCAGCACAAGCTGATGGAAGCCGTGGACGAGGAAGAGAGGCGAGGCGGCGAGGGCGGGGGGCAGGGCCAAGACGAGTACGCGGGCGATGGCGAGAAGGCCGAACAGCGGCAGCGCGGCGGCAAGGGCGACGACGCGCCGTGGCCACGACAGGCGCACGGCGAGGACGCCCGCGATATAGAGAGGGATGAGGGCGGTCGCGATACATTCGGGTGTCACGACGAAAGTTCCGCGGCTCGTGGCCAGCGCGTTGCCGGAAGCCGTGGCCGCCACCCCCGCTCCCGTAAGCAAGAAAGCGGCGGAGCTCACGATCCAAGCGCCGGCCTCGAGCAGGGCGCGACTGCTCGAGATCCAGGGGGCGCAGAGGGCGAAGGCAACCAGGAGCACCGCCGCCCGGGGCGCGAAGCGACGGACGATCAGGGAAAGCGCATCACCCTCTCGAAAAGCGCCCTCGGCCCGCCCGCGCGCTTCGAGGGTCCCCCGCATCCAGGCAAAGACGTAGCCCGAGATGGCGAGGATGAGGATCGTGGGCCAGACCTGGAGATGAAGGGCCTGGAAGAGGGTCGGCGAGGCGGAGGCGCGGCCGAGTGTCGCGATGCGCAAGGTGTTCAGGGCCAGGATGAGGGCGATGCCGCCCGTGGCCCCGGCCAGACGGGCACGCCAGGGGACCGGGCAGGCGAGGATGGCCGCGAGGCACAGCGCAAGTGCGTCCGTCCCGCTGCACTCGAGGGTGACGGCGACCGGTGCCGTAGGGTGGCCGGCGTAGTAGTCCGCGGCCTGCTCCTGGAGCCGCGTCAGGGGGAGTACGAGCCGCTCCTCCGCCCACGGGCTGCGCAGCAGAGCGAACAGCCCGAGGCTCCAGGCGAGCGCGCTCAGCAGGAATAGGGTCGCCCGAGGCGGCTCCGTCCGCACGGAAAGGATTCTAGTCCATGCCGCCCGGACTGTGCATCCCGCGTTCCCTGTTCTCCCCCGAAAGGCGCCTGCGGAGCCCGGGCACTTGACGGTAAGCTCTGGGGCTATGTCGGGAGAGCCACGGGAGAAGACCCAAGAGCTGTCGGGGGCCAGGGGGGCCACCCTCGCCTTTGCGGTGGCACTAGCCGCGACGCTGGTCATGGCCGCGCCGGTAGCAATCGCGCCTTCCGAGCGCCTTTTCGGGAGCAGCCAGACCTTCGGGCGAGAGGACCCGAACCGGGATCCTTTCATCGTGATGGAACAGTTCCGGACTGGCCAAGTCCCCAGGCCCTACCTGCAGCCGCTCACCGACCTCGCGGGCCGCGTCCTAGCCGGCCCGTTGGGCCCGGTTGCGGCCTACAACCTCCTAGTCCTCTCCTCGTTTCCCCTCGCGGCCGCCGCCGCCTACCTGCTGGCGCGTTACGTCCTCGGCTCTCATCTGGGAGCCATGGTGGCAGGTCTGGCCTATGCGTTCCTCCCCTTCCACGTGGCCCACGCTACTGGCCACCCGCACGTGGCTCAAACGCAGTGGCTGCCGCTCTACTTCCTCGCCTTATGGCAGTGCTTCGACCGCCCGGATCTCCGCCGTGCCTCGCTTCTGCTCGCCTCCGCCGCGGCGGTGACGCTCTCGAATTTCTACGGGGGGCTCATCGCCGCCGTCCTGAGCCCGGTGGCGCTCGTCTCCTACGGGGTCGTCTCGCCTCGCGCGCCGGGCGAGGGCCGGCGGCGAAGCCTGGCGCTCACGGGCCTGACGCTCACCGCGGCGGCGGCCGCCGCCCTCCTCCTCATTCACCTCGTGGCCCCCGCGGTCCTGCTTGATCCGGGAGCTTTCGCCTTCCCCCGCTCCGACCTCTTCCTCTACAGTGCGAAGTGGTGGAGCTATCTCGTCCCCGCGGTGGACCACCCGCTGGCCGGCTCCCGGGTGCGGGAGTTCTGGGCCGGGCGCGGCCTCGAGGACGCGCTTCTTGAGCAGCAGGTGGGGGTGGGCTGGTCACTCCTGGCCCTGGGGGCCGTGCCGCTATGGCTTTGGCTGCGCGCGGACCGGAACTCGCTTGCGGCCCGCAGCGCCCCCATCCTGGCGAGCATCGCCGTGGCCGCCCTCCTTTGCTCGCTCTCTCCCGAGCGGAGGATCGGGTTGTTCACGTTCGTACGCCCCTCCGCGTTGCTTTACGCGGTGGCACCGATGTTCCGGGCCTATGCGCGGTTCGGCCTAGTAGTCGGCCTCATGACCGCGCTGCTGGCGGGAGGGGGCGCGGCCTGTCTGTGGCGTTGGCCCCGCTCCGCCGGCCGGTGGGCGGCCGCGCTCCTCCTGAGCCTGGCCGCCCTGGAGTACGCGCCCTTCCCGCCTTGGCGGTGGCGCGACGTGCTCCCCACCCGCGCCCACCGCTGGTTGGCGGGGCAGCCGGGCCCGCTGCGGGTGTTGGACTGCGTGTCCCCCTCCCGGGCCTCCGACCTCTTCGCCCTCAGTCTCTTCCCCCACGAGGTCTCGCTCCTCGGCGGGAGCTCCATCGCCCGAGCGGGTCGGAATGATTCCGTCGGTGCGACGAGCTTCGACGACTGTGGGGAGCCGGAGCTTGGACACAAGCTCGCGGCCCTGGGCTACACCCACGTCGTCGTCCGGCGGGACAGCGCGGCCGGAAGATGGATAGCGGGCAAGCCGGCGCCAGAAGGGCTCACACGCGGCCCGGAGTTCGAGGACAGCTGGGTTTGGGTGGTGGCGGCTCAGCAGCCGCGCGCATACGTAACCGGCCTGGTCGGCTTCTACCCTCGCGAATACCTGGGCGAGGTCACGTGGCGCTGGATGGGGCAGAGCGGGACGTTCAAGGTGGTCAATGCCGCGGAACACCCGGTATCGACCGCGCTGGAGCTGGAGCTTCTGGCGTTTCCTGGCGACCGCCGCGTGGAGTGGTTCCTCGAAGGGCGCCGGCTCCACGAGCTGGGTGTGGTGGCCGAGTGGCGGCGGTACGTCCTTCCTCTCGGCACTGTCGCCCCGGGGGAGACTACCCTCACCCTCGCGTGCCACGGGCCGGCTGTGGTCGCGAACGACGTCCGCGGCAACGGCGACCCCCGCGCCCTCTGCCTGGCTGTGGGAAGCTGGAGGTGGGAGACATCCGCCCCCGTCCGCTAGAGAGGTCTACGAACCAGCCTCTTGTAGGTGGCACGCAGATTGCTCCTACAAGCCCCGGGGAACCCGGACCACCGTCGACGCCGGCTAAGACTCACAGTCAGGGGGTCGGAATGATCAAAGATGCGGCCCGCGCGGCGCGGGCCATTCTGGTGCTTCTGCTCCTGTTCGGGGTGACCACGCCATCCTCGGGTTACTCCGTGCTTACCCATGAGCAGATCGTCGATCTCCTCTGGAAGGACCAGATTCAGCCCCTCCTGCTGAAGCGATTCCCGAGCGCCACCGAAGAAGACCTGCGCAAGGCGCATGCGTATGCCTACGGCGGCTGCGTCGTTCAGGACATGGGGTACTATCCGTTCGGAAACGCGTTTTTCAGCGATCTCGTCCACTACGTGCGCAGCGGCGATTTCGTCGTGGCCCTCGTCCAGGAGTCTTCCGACGTCAACGAATATGCCTTCGCATTGGGAGCGCTTTCGCACTACTCCGCCGACAACACCGGCCACCCCACCATCAATCGCGTGGTCGCCCTGGTCTTTCCCAAGCTGCGGACCAGGTACGGAGACCAGGTCACCTACGCGGACGATCCTAAGGCACACATCCAGACGGAGTTCGGCTTCGACATGGTTCAAGTGGCGAAGAACCGCTACACCTCCGATAGCTATCATGACTTCGTTGGTTTCGAGGTCTCCAAGCCCGTCCTCGAACGCGCATTTGAGAAGACCTACCAACTGAAGCTCGACGATGTCCTTGGCCACGTTGACCTGGCCATCGGGACTTTCCGCCGAGCGGTGAGCCAGGTGGTCCCAGAGATGACGCGGGTTGCGCTGCTCTCCCGCCACCTGGAGTTTGTGGACGACACACCCAATGCCAACAAGAGGAAGTTCCTGTACTATCTTTCCCGCAACCAGTACGAAAAGGAATGGGGGACGACCTACCGCAAGCCGGGGATCAAGACACGAATCCTGGCGTTTTTCTTGCGATTGATTCCGAAGTTCGGGCCTTTCAAGGCACTCGCCTTTCAGATCCCCACCACGCAGACGGAGGACATGTACATCAAGAGTGTCGACAAGACGGTAGAGAACTACGCGAGCTTGCTTAGCGAGGTCGGCAGCGAGAACCTTCACCTGCCGAACATCGACTGCGACACCGGCCGGGAGCCGCGGGCGGGCGAGTACGTTCTCAGCGACAAGAGCTATGCGCGCCTGCTCCACACCCTCTCCGAGCACGGATTCGACCAGCTCACGGCCGAGCTGCGCGCGAACATCCTGGCTTTCTACGCCACCCTGGATGCACCGAGCGCGACGAAGAAGGACCAGAAAGCCTGGCGCCGGACCCTGAGGGAGCTGGATGAGCTCAAGGTGGAGCCACCCCGAGCAGTACCCGCGCTGACGAGCGCATCGGGAGGGGCGGACTCAACGAATGCCAGCATTCGCCATTGAAAGGGCATTCCCTCCGGGACCGGGACACCCGCCAAAATAGTCCTCCGCCCGCATCGGGGCTTGACGGCACCCCTCGCCTGCGCTTAACTGGCCCCACCTTGACGGATCCCCCGCTCGGTACGGAATGGCTCGTCGACGCGCACGGCTGTGAGGCCAACCGGCTGCGGTCCCAGGAGGCCCTCGCGGCCCTCTTCGACCGGATCGTCCAGGACCTCGGGCTCCGCACGGCAGGCGAACCGCTGTGGCACGTCTTCCCTGGACCGGGGGGCGTCACAGGGATGCTGCTCCTCAAGGAATCGCACCTCGCCTGCCATACGTTTCCCGAGCGCGGCTTCGCATCCTTCAACCTCTACTGCTGCCGTCCGCACGAGGAATGGCCGTGGCCGGAGCGGCTGGCCGAGTTCCTCGGAGCGCGACGCGTCGAGGTGCGATCGTTTATGCGCGGAGGAGCCTGAGCGACCGGAGACGTGGGTTCGCTCTTCCTGAAACGCTCCTCTCTCGGGGACGGATCCGCCGTACAGAACCGATGGACGAGAGGCTCAGGGCGTGGCGGCGCGCGGGAACCCGAGCGTGCTGCGCACGAGCGTCTCCGCGTTCCGGAGCAGCGCCAGCGCCTGTGGGTCGCCGCGCGTCAGGCTCGCGGTGACCGGATCGCGCAAGCGAACAACCTTCTCCAGCGCGTCTTTGAAGGTGCCGGCGGCGGTTCGCGTGGCCTCGGCCTGCACGCCGTCGAAGAACTTCGACGCGAGCGGCTGCGCCTGTCCGTAATTCTGGGCGGAGACCGCATCCTCCGCGGCGAGGAGCTGGCCGAGCAGGCCGCCAAGACGGACCCGGGCCTGCGCCTCCGTAAGCTCCACCTGCAGACTGGTGATCTGCCCCTCGAGAGCCTGTCGCTGCTGATGCTCCGGCCAGTACCCGACCAGGTAGGCAAGTCCCGCCAGAACGATTACCAAGGCGCCGAAGGATCTCTTCATGCGAGAACTGACCTCTTGCTCGTTCCTGACCCTGAGACGGGAGCGAAGTTCGAAGTGTATTCCTATTAATCCCTTACGACCGTGAGCTGGTTCCGAACCCTGTAACCCTCGGCCTTTTCCCGGGCCACCTTCTCCGCGGCCGCCTTCTGGGCGGCCGTCGGCACCGTGCCCTTAAGGGTCACGGTTTTGGTGTCGGCGTCGGTGTCCACGTCGATGTGGGAGGCGTCGATGCTCTTGTCAACCATGAGGGCGGCCTTTACGTCGACGGTCTGCTTCTTGGCCCCCACTTCGGAGCCGACCTCCTTCGCCCCCTCCTTGATTTTCTCGCCAACGGCCTTGGTGCCTTCGGCGATTCTGCCCCCGACCTCCTTGGCCTTTTCGCCGACCCTGTGGGCAGTATCTTGGGACTCCCCCTTGGCCTCTTGAGTCTCCTGCCGGGCCTTCTCCGCGTTCTGCCGGGAGTCCTCCTTCACACCTTCCGCCGTGTTGCGGCACGCCGGTGCGGCCGCCAAAGCCATCACGACCACCGTCCCCAGCAGCGCTCCGTGATCCCTCATTTCCCCGACCTCCTTACGATCTGTGACCGGTTCGGTCAGCACTTGAGCCTGCCTCTGATCCAGCAATCCACGTGCCAGATGCACGATAAGAAACGGTCTCTGACGGCGCATGGGCAGCATTCCGCCACGTTGAGAACGAACTACTGTGGGAAGGCAGTTTGTACACCATACATTCGCGTGGGAGGCCGACGACACCAGCAAGCTATTGTTCCCGATCAAGTCTTGTAGAGATGTAGTCGTCTCCCGTCCTGAATTCGAGCATGTCCTAAGGCAAGGACTTGCTGGCATCTCGCTTGCAACGGTCGGTAGCCTCTCGTTGAAGATTGATGAAGGCCTTGTTTTTCGGTGACTTTAGGAAACGGAGAGCCATATGAAGAGTAAATACTTGATTCTGTTGGCAAGCATGGGATTCGCCGCGTTTGTTTCGGGTCCGTCTCCGGCGTTGGCCGCCTCGCCAACTCTGGGTTCGGCGGCGAGCTTCGCGATCCTGGGTGCATCGACGGTGACCTGTACCGTTGCCGGCGCCGTCACCGGAGACGTCGGCGTCAGTCCCGGTACCGCAATCACCGGCTTTAATCCTGATTGCACGCTTACGGGAACGCTGCACTTTGGTGATGCCGTCGCGCTTCAGGCCCACGTGGATGCCGGCCTCGCGTACCTTGCCCTCGCAGCACAGCCGTGCAGCAATCCCATACCCTTCGCCGGTGCTACGCAGCTGGCGGGAATGACCTTCAGTCCTGGCGTGTATTGCTTCGCGTCGTCCGCTTTCCTGAACGGAACACTCAACCTCACGGGCGCGGGCCCGTGGATTTTCCGGATGGGGAGCACGATCATAACCGGAGTGAGCGAGTCGGGCCCCGCGTCAGTTCTCGTCAATGGCCAGCCCACTTGCAACGGGGCGGACGTGTTTTGGCAGATCGGCAGCTCCGCGACCATCGGGGCAGGCACTCACTTCGTGGGAGACATTCTCGCCGTCGCTAGCATCGGCTTGGATCCCAACGCACACCTGGACGGTAGGGCCTTGGCGCTGAACGGTGCCGTGACGTTGAGTGGCAGCAATACCGTCTCCGTCTGCGGCTCCGGCGGCAGCATCCCCCCTCCGGGCCCCCCAGGGTGCAAGGTCAAGGTGATCTGTGATTGCAATGACCACCACGATGGTGACAACGATCGCCATGAGGGTGACAACGACCACCACGACAAAGATCGTAGTACCTGCCACGACCGTGACGATGACCACCACGACAAGGATAGCGACCACCACGACAAGGACGACGACCATCACGACAAGGACGGCGATCAGAAGAACGATCGCTGACCTGAGACGGCTGGACACCCGGAGGCGCGATCTCTATCGCGCCTCCGGGTACGTGGGTTTGGGCTGCGCCAAGCCCGATAGAGTGGCTAGAGTGTCTTCACCCTTATGGGATCAATCTAAGAGCGAAAGGGGCCTGTTATGACCATCACGTTGCCGGGGCTCATACTCCTCATCATAATCGCGGCCGTCTGCGGCGCCATCGGCAGGGCTATCGCTGGCGACGTCCGCGGTGGGCTGATAGTTTCCATAGCCCTCGGTTTCATAGGAGCACTCCTTGGGCCCTGGTTTGCAACCCAGCTGAAGCTATCAGAGCCTCTGGTGGTCCACATCAGCGGGCATCCGTTCGGGATTCTGTGGTCGATCATCGGCGCTACCATCTTCGTGGCCGTCATTCACCTGGTCTCCCGTCGGTAGCGACTGAGGAGCAGGCGAGCCTTCCATTAGTGGGCTGTGAGTACGGCTTTCTCCCAGCCTTACAACACCAGGGCGGAGTGTTGTTCGGTCCCCGATGGGGCCTTGGCTCGCGCGCTTCTGTCATCTCCTGCGCGGCGTGCTGGTTAGGGCCGTACCCGACGAGACGAGATAGTCAACGGCTTGGCGGCACGTTGCTTGCTCATCTTGATCCCGATGACCCTTCTCATCGAAACTGGTGCCCCTCTCCGCGGGGCGTACGTCGGCGACGACCGCAGGCGCTACCCTTTCCCTCGCGATCTGTACGGCGCTGCCGGGTCGCGGCTGCGGTGCGCCTGCGCCGATCTGGCCCACCGGCTGCAGTGTGCTGGCGCTTTCGTGGCCGAGCGGCTCCGGTCCGCGTGGTCGCACCGCTTCGTGCGGCTCGCCGCCCCGTGCCTCGTGCTCCTCCCGCTCCTTCCGGCGGCGGGATTTGTTCAACACCTCTACTTCGACCGGAGTGGCCTCCCCGATCTCGGGCCTTTCATCCGTTTCGAGCCCCCCACGATCGGCGAGGTCTACGACGGCCGGGGCAAGGTGCTGATCGAGCTGGCACGGGAGTACCGCCGGGTAGTCTCCTACGCCGAGGTGCCCCTCATCCTGCGCCAGGCCATCCTGGCCGCCGAGGACAAGAACTTCCTCTCCCACTCAGGCGTGGACTACGGCTCTCTGCCGCGGGTGGTCCAGAAGACGGCGACGCAGGCCCTGGCCACCTGGTGGAGGGGCGGCGCGGGGTCCCGGCTGCTCTTTCCCCAGGGTGGTTCAACCCTCACGCAGCAGCTCGTCCGCGGCTACTTCCTCCAGGACCTGACCAGCCGTGAGAACGGTGACGCGCTGTCCCGCGGCGGCCTGACCCCGTGGCTCCTCTCCGCGGCCCTGGGGGTTAAGGCCACGAACAGACTTCTCCGGAAGCTGGAGGAGGTACGCCTGACGCTCTGGCTCGAGGAGGAGATGCGCCGGCGCTACGGATCGCAGGAGCGGGCCAAGCAGGAAATCTTCGCCCGCTACGCCAGCTTCGTCTATCTCGGCAACGGCCGCTACGGCTTCGCCGCCGGCTCCGAGTATTACTTCGGTAAGCGCCTGTCGAGCTACACGCCCCAGGACGCGGGGAATGCGGCTCTGCTGGCGGGAATCGGCAAGTCGCCCCGGGACTATGCGCCGGTGCCGGGCGATCGACGGCCCCTGCGCCGCCGCAACCAGATCCTGGCCCTGATGGCGCGCAACGGCTACATTCCCGAGGGCCTCGCGAGGCGCTGCCAGGCCGAGCCGGTCCGCGTGTCGGCGCACACCGTGGCCAAGACCCAGGCCCCGGCCGCGATCGAGAACGTCTTCGACGAGCTGAACCAGCACGGTGGGAGCCGCTTTAGCGTCGAGGACCTGTTCCAGGGGCGGATCGCGGTCCGCTCCACGGTAGACGAGCGCGTGCAGAACATCGTCAACGAAGGCCTGGAGAACGGTCTCGCCCTGTACGAAAAGCGACACCCCAGGGCGAAGGGCTTGATTCAGGGCTCGGTCGTGGTGCTCCGCAACGCGGACGCCGCGATCCTGGCCGAGGCGGGCGGACGGCAGGTCTACAACGACCGCTACACGAGCTACTCCGATTACAACCGCGTCACGGGCTCGCTGCGGCAACCGGGCTCGGCGATGAAGCCCCTCGTGTATCTGGCCGCGTTCCGCCAGGGCCTGGACCTCGACACCACGGTGCCCGACGAGCCCATCGGCGTGCCCATGGGCTCGGACGATGACGTCAAGTGGATCGCCAACTACGACAACCGGTTCAAGGGCCCGATCCCGGCTCGCCAGGCCCTGGCCGAGTCCCGCAATGCGGTAGCCGTCTGGATCACCCGCGAGATCGGCATAGCCAACGTGATCCGGACCGCCCGGGAGCTGGGGATCCGCAGCCCGCTGCAGCCCTACGCCAGCACGGCGCTCGGGGCGTCAGAAGTGCGGCTCCTGGAGCTCGCGGGCGCCTATCGCGCCATGGCTTCGGGGATCCTGGCTGAGCCGCACGTCATCCATCGCGTGACGGACGCCTCTGGCGGCGTGCTCTACGAAGCATCCAGGTCAGCGCGGGCGATAGCCTCCGCTGAGCTGAGCCTGATCCAGGAGGGGTTGCGCGGCGTGGTCCGCCTCCCGGACGGCACCGCTCACTCCCTCGACACCCGGGACTTCCCGATCCCGGTGATGGGCAAGACCGGAACGACGAGCGACTTCCGCGACGCTCTGTTCGTCGGCTCCACCTACGGGCCCCAGGGGATCACGGTTGCGGTCCGGATCGGGTTCGATGACAACCGGGCCCTGGGGGAAAAGGAGACCGGGGGCCGCACTGCGTTGCCGGTTTTCAGGGAGATAATGCTCCGCGTCTACAAGGACCAGCTCGTGGGGCCGGTACCGCAGTTCCCCCGTGACATCGAGGAAAGGATCGACGGGTACCTGGCGAGGCAAGCCGAGCTGGCCACGGGCGAGGAGTAGACGTCACCAGAAAGGAGCGCCTTACCACGGTCGGGTGCCCCGGGAGAGACGTTGGAACCCATCACTCTTACTGTCGGCGGCGTGATCGGCCTCGGGGTCCTCGGGTGGGCCATCAACCACGCCCGCAACCGGCCCTTTAGGAAGGACGTCCCAGTCTTCCGCGCCTCTCGCTGGACGAAGGGCAACCGCATATGGCCCACGCAGGTAGCCGTGTTCCCCAAGCCGGGTTGTGCGCTGGACGCCGCGGCTCCTCGGCCATTTCGAGGAGACCATCGCGACCGACCAAGTCGCCTCGGTGAGCGTGGACGCCGACTCATCTTCGGCGATGTAATCATCGAGACGACCGGAGGCTCGCAGCCCATCCGCTGCCACGGCAGGCGTGACGCCGAGGAGATCCGGCGCGGGATCACCGAGGCTCAAGCCGGGCGGCAGCCGAAGCCTTAACATCCCCGCGCGCTCCCTGCGGCGGCCCCACCCTCTTGCGCTCTTGACCAAGCGCCTCTAGTCGTCGGCGACAAGAGGTGAGCATCTGTTGCTCACCTCTGATCCTCTCCCGCTTAGCGCCCCACCAAGATCAACACCCCGGCCGCGACGGCAAGTACGTTCAATATTTTCGCGGTGTGGGCAAAACGGATCTTGAAAAAGGGCAGTAGGCCCGTAGCTATGAGCCAAACCGCCAGCAACAGTGTTCCCAGCATCATTGGTGCGCTCCTATCTAAGCCCCGAGGATCCGGCTCTTGACCCAATCATTCCGTCCACCCGATCCACCTACCGGCCGCCACAGGCACGTCCAACGAGGGCCGAACCTGGCCTGGGCCGCGCGCGCACCCGGGCCCCCCGCTCGACCCCTCCGTAGGACTAAAATCTCTGGTAGCGGGCGCTCCCGTCCTAAGCTGTACCTTGGAACTCAGAGCAACGAGCGTGCCACCCCGAGACCGCGGGGGGGCGGCAAGCGCGTCTCCCTGCCCGACGCAGACGCTCAACGGCAGCGGGCTGGGACCGGAGTGGATTCACTCAAGCGGCACAGGAGTGGCTCAACGGCCCTGGATAGCCGAGGAGGGCGTTCAGGAGGTGCACGTGCGCGCCCTGCGCCGGGCGCACTACGCACCCTCGTAGGTGTGACGAGTCCGGGGAACAATCTACAATCTGCTTTCCGTCCGTGGACTCAGATCGCGAACTCGTTCGCCGGCTCTCGCCCGGTGCCACTCCGCGCGACCAAAAGGCGGCCCGCCGGCGAGGTGCCGGGGGCCCCGCTGGCTCAGCGCGAGGTAGCCCGAGGCCCGGCTGGCGCCATTACTCTGGCTACCACGATGGCCAGCTCGCCTGGCGTCACCGGCTTGGGGACGTGCATCTGGAATCCGGTCCGCAGCGCGTCCAGCCGATCCTGAGCGCTGGCGTAGGCCGTGAGCGCGATGGCCGGCGTCGCGCCGCCGCGCTCGGCGGGCAGCGCCCGCACCCTCTGCAAGAGAGCATAACCGTCCTCGCCCGGCATGCCGATGTCGGCCACCAACACGTGGGGGCGCTCCCGCTCCAGGGCGTCGAGGGCCTCGCGGACGCAGGAGGAGGTGGCCACACGAGCACCGTAGCGCCCCAGGCCGATGGCCATCGCCTCCCGGGTATCTTCCTCGTCGTCCACCACCAGCACGCTCACGCCCGCGAGCGATGGTGCGGCCTGCGCCTCTTCCGGGCCCGCCTTGGTCGGCGCCCTCCCCTCGGCTGGCGTCGTGTCGATCGAGACCCCTTGCCCCCGTTGCAGTCTGACGATGAACACCGCACCCGACCGCCCCTCGCGATTCCGCGCCTCGACCGTCCCGCCATGCAGCTCTACCAAATGCCGCACGATGGCCAACCCGAGACCCAGTCCGGCGTGCCGCCGGGTGCTCGATGCGTCGGCCTGCCGGAAGCGGTCGAAGATGTAGGGCAGGAACGCGGGATCGATCCCGGGGCCGTCGTCCGTGACCGAGAGCTCGATGCAAGAGCCGGCTGCCTCCACCCGCACCTCTACCTGCCCCCCCACGGGCGCGAACCTGATGGCGTTAGACAGCAGGTTCCAGATCACCTGCTGTAGCCGGCTCGCGTCACCCAACACGGCGCCGGCCGCAGGGTCGATCGCCAGATTGAGCTGAATACCCCTGGCCTCCGCAGCCAGCCGAACGGTGTCCACGGCCGATTCGATTAGCTCGGCCAGCCCCACCGGACTCCGGCTAATGCGGAACTGGCCAGTTATGATCCGCGAGACATCTAGTATGTCGGAGACGAGCTGGGCCTGGGCTTGGGCATTGCGATGGATCGCTTCGACCGCTCGGCTCACGGTGCCGGGATCCGAGCCCGGCTCACGCAGGAGGTGCGACCAGGCCACGATGGCGTGGAGCGGCGAGCGCAGCTCGTGGGACAGGGTGGCCAGGAACTCGTCCTTCAGCCGATTGGCTGCTTCCGCGTCGGCCCGCGCGAGACGCTCGCGTTCCAGGAGCGCGGCCCGCTCCTCCTCCGCCCGCCGGCGCTCGGTGATGTCGCGAAGGTATATCTCAAGCCGATCCTCCCGAGGGTAGGCGTGGGCCTCGAACCAGCGGCCCGCGACCTCGGACCGCGCCTCGAAATGCACTGCTTGGCCATCGTCCACCGCCCGCTGACACTGCCGCTGGAACTCGGGGTCGGCGCCTTCCGGGTAGGTTGGCCAGACAACCCTCCCGAGCAGCTCCGACGCCGGCCGCTGAAAGATCATACTCTCGGCGACGGAGTTCGTCGCGAGCAGGCGCCAATCGTGGTCTATGACCAAATACGCATCCGTGATGCTCGCGAGCACCGTGCTCAGCTGCTCGTGGGCCGTGCGCAGCGACTCCTCGACGCGCTTGCGCCGGTCGATTTCGTCCTGCGCGGTTCTGTTCGCCTCTTCCGCCGACGCCCGTGCCACCTGCTCGCGCTCGAGCTGCGCTCGCTCGTCCTCCCGGCGCTTGCGGTCCGTCAGGTCCGTGACGATCAAGCAGAAGACACGCGCGCCCTCGAGGGGCAGCAGGGTGAAGGAGACCTGGGTGAGGACCAAACCTCCGCCCCTCCGGAACGAGACCTCGCCGCGGCTGAACCCGCTCCCGGCGGCCTGCAGCAGCCCGGTCAGGGAGGCCACCCCCGGCCCGTCGAGGAAGCGCGACAGCCACGTGCCCAGGATCGCCTCCTCGGGCACATCCAGCAGCGCCGCCAGAAACGGGTTGCAGTAGAGCACGACTCCATCCTCGGACAGCGTGGCCGCGCCCATCTGCATCTGCTCCACAATTAGGCGGTAGGCATGGTCCGCGCTCTTTAGCGTGAAGACCCGGTCTTCCCCGTTAGTCTCCACGACCAGCGCGTCCACTTCGCCGCTGCGGATCGCGCGCAGGGTCTCTTCCAACTCAGCCACTCGGGAACGCAGCCGCTCGCGCTCTCCTCCCAGCGGACCGCGGTCGGTTCTGGCCTTGACGGGCATCGCGCTAGGGGGTGCGCGCTACGAGGTCCAGTCCCCTGAGCACCCGCTCCGTCCTCGAGAGATCGCCTACCAGGCACCGCATCGGAGGGGGAAGCTTCTTGATGAGCGTCGGGACCGCCACGATCTGGTCGACGCGCAGCATCGCCGGCCGGTCGTAGACATCCACGACCTTCAAGTCGTACCGACCCTTCAGGTATTGCTCGCAGATGGCCTTGATGTTAGCGATCGCGCGAAGCGACGCGGCGGTGGCACCCGCCACGTACAACTTCAGCTCGTAGCGGCGGGCCGCCGTCGCCGACTCCAGCTTGGCTTTCGCGGAGCGCTCCGCCTTCTGCGTCATCTCCCTACCCCTGCGGAACGATCTGCATGCCGATCAGGGTGCGCTCGGTGTTCGAGAGATCGCCGATGAGCTTCTTCACTGGTGGCGGAAGTTTGCGGACCAGGGTTGGTATGGCGATGATTTGGTCAGCCCGGGCCAGCTCGGGGTTAACCAGCAGGTCGATGACCTCGAGCCGATACTTGCCGCGCAGGTGGGTCTCGCAGATCCTCTTCAAGTTCGCAAAGGCGGCCAGGGACCTGGGCGTCTGCCCCGCCGTGTAGAGCCGCAGCTCCCAGCGCTCGGCCGCCTTCGCTTTCGCGACTGCAGCCCGCACCCGGGACATGGGGCGGGACCTCTTGGCAACGCTCACGCCCTTTGCCCTCTACGGGCCGGACCTCCCGGGCGCTTCTTAAGCTGCGGGGGCTGGTCGTCGCCGAGGTCGACGCCTCGGTCCGTGAGCCGAAACTCTCGCACGTCGTGCGAGTGGGCCATGCCGCGCGACTTGAGCACGCAGAGCACGCGGCGGCGCCGACCCTGGCGTTCTAGGTCCCGCAGCACGATCCACGTATCGATGAGAGAGGAGACTGCCGCCTCCGTCTGCTCCGGGTGGACCCCGGCGGAGGTGAGGCTCGTGAATGCAACCGTAATGCCCTCCGACTTGAGAAAGTCGATGAGCCGCATGAGCATGGCCTTGTTATCGGCCAGCGACTCGGTCAGCGTAAAGTCGGTGATGGGATCGATGACCACCGCCGCCGGCCGGGACTCCCGGACCGCCCGGTGCATAAAGGCCAGGTGCGTCTCCAGCCCGTAGATGGTGGGCCGGGCCGCCTCCAGGCGGAGCAGGCCCTTCTTTAGCCAACGACCTAGATCGATGCCGATCGAGCGCATATTCCGTGAGAGCTGCCCTGGCGATTCCTCGAACGAGAAATACAGGCAACACTCGCCTCGGTCGCAGACGGCTTCCGCGAAGCGGGAGGCCAGGCTGGTCTTCCCGGTACCTGGTGTCCCCGAGATTAGGATGGTGCTTCCCCGGAAATAGCCGCCTCCCAGCATCGCGTCCAGCGATGGTATGCCGCTGGACACCCGCTCCGAAGACGCTCCGTGGTGTAGCCCCAGCGAGGTGATCGGTAGAACGGAGACGCCGTCGTCGTCGATCAGGAAGGGATACTCGTTTGTGCCGTGGCTGGATCCGCGATACTTCACCACCCGCAGCCGGCGGGTGGATACCTGCTCCGTGACACGGTGGTCGAGCAGGATCACGCAGTCCGACACGAATTCCTCGAGCCCGTGCCGAGTGAGGCCCCCTGGCGCACGCTCGGCAGTGACGACGGCCGTCACACCGCGGTCCTTCAGCCAGCGGAACAGGCGGCGCAGCTCCGCGCGCAGCACGGCCATGTTCGACAAGCCCGCGAACAGGCTCTCGATCGTGTCCAGCACCACACGCTTGGCCGCCGCGGTGTCGATGGCGTGACCCAGGCGGATGAAGAGCCCTTCCAAGTTGTACTCTCCGGTCTCCTCGATCTCGTTGCGCTCGACGCGCACGTACTCGATGAGCAGCTTCTTCTGGGCGGAGAGACGCTGGACATCGAAGCCCAGGGAGGCGACGTTCTCGGCCAGTTCCTCGGAGGTCTCCTCGAAGGCCATGAACACACCCGGCTCGCCCAGCTCCACGCCGTGCACGAGGAACTCGATTGAGAGAAGAGTCTTGCCGGAGCCGGCGCCGCCGCAGACGAGGGTGGGGCGCCCGCGCGGCAGGCCCCCTCCGGTGATCTCGTCAAGGCCTTGGATGCCGCTGGGAGCCTTGGCTAGAGTCGAGAGAGTCGCTGATTTCTTGACCACGCACCAAAATCCTTGGTGACAGGCGCCGATCTCGGCGCCCCATGACGCCAATCATATTCTCCATTTGGAGGCCGGACGTCAACCAGCCCTGGAACTCAGCGAGCCCGAGGTCCAGCTCCACTGCTGGCACTCTTCTTGCTGTAGCAGTGGGCGGGCAATCGCGGGGCGAGCTAAAGCGTCCTCCGCAGCCAACCATGGTCGCCCAAAGGGACAAACATGACGCCTGCGCTGAGGGAGTCGACGAGCGGCGGGTGCGTCGCGGGGAGGCATAGATGAAGGGAACGAGGCTCCTGGGGGCGGTGCTCCTTGTTTTGGGCATCCTGGCCCTGGCCTATGGCGGGTTCAGCTACACCAAGAACACGGAAAAGGCGAGTGTCGGGCCCTTCAAGATCGAGGTCCAGGACAGAGAGAGGGTGAACGTCCCGCTCTGGGCGGGTGTGGCTGTCGCGATCGTCGGCGGCATCCTCCTCGCCCGGAAGCAGTAGCACCTCCTCTCGGGGGGGTTGATGGATTGCATCGGGGCATCGCCGACCTGTAAGTGGGAGATCGGCCATGGCAAGCGGCAGGACCGATGAAGAGAAGGGGCGCCTGAAGGAGGCCGCAGGAGCCCTGACCGGCGATACAAGGTTGAAGCGGGAGGGTCGGCTCGAACAGCCTGCCGGGCAGACAAGACAGAGGCCGGAGAAGGTCATTGACACGATCAAGGAATGTATCGCAGTGACTACCGATGAGGGCGATCCGGGTGCGGCTGCCGCCCGACCGCAAGTCACGCAACTAGGCGGCAACCGCGACTTCGTACCGGAGGGACCTCTCACGAGGAGGACGCAGGCCAGGCGGCGGAAGGAGCGCCTCCGCGTCGCGCTCGCGGCCGCGCGGAACGAGCTCGAGTTCGGTGAGAGCCGGCTGGCGCCGTCCGACGCCGCCCAGGCTACGATCTGGGACTGGCACCTAGCCAGCGGCAGGGTGGAGTGGAGCGACACGCTGAAGGATCTCTTCGGTTACGCGGAGAGGGTGACCGATGCCGCCTGGCGCGAAGACCGCATCCACCCGGAGGACCGCGACCGGGTCAAGCTCTCCCTCGAGCGAGCGACCATCGTGAACCACGGGGCCGCGTGGACTGAGGAGTACCGATTTCGTCGGGCAGATGGCGGCTATGCCACGGTCATGGAGCGAGCCTACATCGTCCCGGACGACACCGGCCCCTGCAGAGTCCTCGGACGGATCACACCCGCCTCAGCCGGATGGCTGCACGCCGGCCCCAGAACCTCCGCCGCCCCAGACGCATTGCTTGAACCGAGGCGCGCCGGACGCAGGCCCACCGCCGCGGCCAAGGCGTCGACTGCAGGGTCGACCCGGCCTGATCCGCGCTGAGGGGCAGGCCGCGTCGTCTTGAGTCGTTCTCTTCATCCTTCTCTCCCCTCTTAGGGATGACGACCCGTGGCGCTCAGAGCCGCGCCCCCGGCTGGAGTCTGACCCTGTTGCACACCGGGTGAGCGGCCCGGTTAGCCTGCCTTTGTTGGTCAAACACCACGCCAGTGCCGGTCCCACCGTCGATGATGGTCCCGGTGACGTGCCCTTGAGAGAGAGGGGAACCCGCCGCGTGGTCTGAGACAACGCGAGGATCGTCCGCGGCAACTCCCTTACCCCGCGGATCGCGGGGCCGACCCCGGGCGTTTCGTGGGAGAACTGGATGACGGTTCATCAGGCTGAGGATTCAACGCGACCGTCTTCTCGCTCGGTGTCTAGCGGTCCTGTCGGAGGCTCAGCTTCAGACCCGCCTCGAGCGATTGGCTGCCTGAAGACGCTGGATGTGACCTCATTTCCGACGACGCCGGCCGGGCGACGCCTCCCGGGCCTCGTCCCCGGAGAGGAGCCGCCCTCTCGCTTACTTTTCGCTCGTCTCGATCTTGGAGGCCACGTGCCGCACACCGGCGCAGTCGTAAGCGGCCTCGATCGCGCGCAGCCTTTGGGCGATGGCCTGGGTCTTTCCGCCGAGGAGCACGACCCCGTTGTCAACCGACTCCACGTTGATCCCGTCGAGGTTCTTGTCGGTCTTCAGGGCGATCTCGACCGCTCTCCTCACATCGCTGTCCGAGGCCTTCACGGCCTCCTTGCGAGTCTCCGGGACGACCTCCACCAGGTTCCGGACGCCCGTCACGCCCTCGACGCCTCGGACCGCTGCCTCGGCCTTGTCCTTCTCTCCTTGGCTGCTCACCGTCCCGTGGAGGGTGACTTGCCCATGCTCGGTATCGACCTTCACCGCCGTGCGGCCCGCGCCGTCGGTCGTGAGGAGCGCAAACCTGGCCCTTGACGTTATCCAGGCGTCGGGCCGGGCGGCGTGCGCCGATTGAACGGCAAGGTTCCACATTAAGAGGGCACTGCCCAGGGTCAGACTTAGCTTGCTGCTTGAACTCATACGCCTCCTTATAGCGCCTTGGCGCCCGCGGTCTGGCGGACGTGCAGCCCATCGGTTGCGGGCGCTTCCTTCCAAGGGCATACCGCAACCTCCGTGCCACAGCGAGTACAGCGGTTTTGGCCCTATCCGTGCGACCAGGTGCTCCGATGAATGACATTCCAGAAGGAACAATCTACAAAATAGCTTCCGTCAAACAGCTCATTTCGGTCGCCTCACCCAGCATTCGGGGACGATCTCGCGCCCACAGGACCGGTCTAGCTCAATTCCTGGGCCCGAGCTGCGTCGGAAGGCGGCATGATGGTGTAGGCACGCGGGTTGCAGGGGTACGTCTCATCTGCTGCCCCCGTGTCGGCGACGGGGTGAAGCTTCTGGGGCAAAGCGCTCGGTGCCGCGAATCACCATCAAAGGTGAAAGTTGCCCGAACAGGAGCTGGGAAGGGCAGAGCGGTCCGGAAACTAACATGAGCGCAGATCAGTCTGTCTCCCCCGCTGTCCACGGTCAGAAGGGGCCCTTGGCTGCACATCAAGGGACGGAACCGATGGGAGGTGGATTGCCAGGGCGACTTGGGGGTTACGCGATCGGCCTGGGTGCTATCGTCTTTGCCGCCGCCATTGAGCTCGCCCTCGATCCCTTCATCGACACGAAGAGCCCTTTTCTGCTGTTCCTCGCCGCCGTGATGACTGCGGCCTGGTACGGTGGATTCAGACCAGCGCTGGCCACGATGCTGCTCGCGGCTCTGGCGAGTCTGATCTTGCCGCCCCCCTTCTCGTTGTCGCGCGGCTTTCCGGGGAACGCCATCAACCTCGCCCTCTTCCTGATCGAAGGCAGCCTCATCAGCGTCTTCGGCGCTCGGCTCCAAAGGGCCGGCGGCCTGTCCACGGAGCGGGCCCTCGGCCCACTGGGCAACGGCCAGAAATCCGACCGTAGGGCCAAGGAGCTTCAACCGGAGCTCGAGATCCTCAACCGGCTCGGCTTGACGCTGGCGGGCCAGCTCAACATGGAGAGGCTGGTCGAAGCCGTGACCGAGGCCGGTGTCGCAATCACGGGCGCCGCGTTTGGGGCCTTCTTGTACAGAGATGCGTCCGACGGTTGGACCCACTTTGTCTCGGGAGCTTCCCGGGATGCCTTCGTCGACTTTCCCTTGCCTCAAGATGCCGACGCCTTTGGTACACCCTTCCCACCCGAAGTCTCGCGGAGTGACGACCTCACGCGGGATCCCCGCTACGGCCAGAGCTTGCCATTCAAACGGATGCCGCCTGGCCAGTCGCCCGCACGCAGCTATCTTGCGGCACCCGTGCGCTCTGGCTCCGGCAGTTTGCTGGGCGGCCTCTTCTTCGGGCATCCCGATCCCGGAATGTTCCAGGAGCGTGACGAACGCCTGCTGGCCGGCCTCGCGGCCCACGCCGCCATCGCTGCGGATGGCGCGCACCTCTATCGGGAGGCGCAGGAAGCGCGCACGGCGGCCGAGGCAGCAAACCGGGTGAAGGACGAGTTCCTGGCCACCTTATCGCACGAGCTGCGGACGCCACTGACGGCGATCGTCGGGTGGGCGCACCTGCTCCAGCGCGGCAAACTCGCTCCCGCCGAGGTGGCGCAAGCCATAGATACCATCATCCGGAGCGCCACCGCGCAGAACCAGATCATCGATGAGCTCCTCGACGTTTCACGGATCGTCACCGGAAAGCTTCAGCTCGATCTCCGACCCGTGGAGATCGGGGCCGTCGTGAAGGCGGCGGTCGGGACGGTGACGCCCGCGGCCAACGCCAAGCTCATACGTCTCCAGCTCATCCAGGATCCCGCCGGGAGCTACGTCATGGGCGACCCTGAGCGCCTCCAGCAGGTGTTCTGGAACCTCCTCTCCAACGCCATCAAGTTCACTTCGAAGAATGGCCGGGTTCGTGTCAGCGTCGAGTCCGTCGGTTCCCAGGCCGAGATCGTCGTTGTCGACACCGGTCTGGGCATCGACGCTGACTTCCTCCCCCACCTCTTCACCCGCTTTAGTCAGCGAGATTCCTCGAGCACGAGGGCCAACCGCGGCCTGGGCCTGGGGCTCGCGATTGCGCGCCAACTCATTGAGCTGCACGGCGGCAGCATCCACGCGGAGAGTCCCGGGAGCGGCCACGGGTCCACCTTCACGGTGAAGCTCCCCCGATCCCCCCTCACCGCAGCGGCCTCCAGGGAGCGCACCTACTCGCAGGCGGACCGGATCGTAGGACTGGAGGACGCGCCGGACCTAACCGGGCTCCGGGTGCTGATCGTAGAGGACGACGACGATGCCCGCGCGCTCGTGGCAAAGGTGCTCGAAGGTCAGGGCGCCTGCGTAACGGCGGTCTCTTCCGCCCAGCAGGCGCTTGACAAGCTTGAAAAGGAGCCGATGGACGTGCTCCTCAGCGACATCGAGATGCCGGGCACCGACGGCTACCAGCTGATGCGCGAGCTGCGCCGGCGCCCATCCGAGCAGGGCGGCGCTGTTCCCGCGGGGGCCCTGACGGCCTATGCCCGAACCGAGGATCGCCTCCGTGCACTTCGCGCCGGCTTCCAATTACACTTGGCTAAGCCCGTGCAGCCTTCTGAGCTGGTCACCGTCGTGGCCAGCCTGGCGGCCCGCCACCTATGATGGGCGGGACGCCCGCGGAGGGAGCGCGGATTTCCGAGGACACGGTGCGTCTCCCAGAGAGCGACGACGAGCTTAGAGAGTTTCTCGATCAGGCTACGATCGGCTTGCGCTGGATGGGTCCGGAAGGCCGCATACTCTGGGCGAACCGGGCCGAGCTGAAGATGGTCGGGTGCTCCGAGCAGGACTACATTGACCACAACATCGTGGAGTTCTTCGTGGAGCCCGACGCTGCAGCGGACTTGCTCGCCCGGCTCGCGCGCAGGGAGAGGGTCGAAGGCTATCAAGCGCGCCTTCGGGCCAAGAACGGCTCCCCCAAGAGCGTCCTGATCGACGCAAGCGGCCTCTTCCGGGGCGGCCGGTTCGTCCACAGCCGCTGCGTCACCCGCGACATAACGCTCCTCTTGGAGAGGGAGGGGGCCGCGCGGCAGCGGGCAGAGGAGACGAGCCGCTTGAAGGACGAGTTTCTGGCCTTGCTCTCCCACGAGCTGCGGTCACCCCTGGGTACGATCCTCGTATGGCTCGGCCTGCTTCAGGAAGGTGCGTTGCATCCCGCCGAGAGAGAGCGCGCCCTCGGGGTCATCGAGCGCGGCGCGCGCTCCCTGGAGCGCATCATCGAAGACCTGCTCCACGCGTCGCGCATCGCCGCCGGCGGGCTCATGCTCACCCCGCAGCTCGTCGACCTCCGAGGGGTGGTCCGGGTGGCGGTGGACACCGCCTCTGCGGATGCGGCCCTCAAGGGCGTCGTACTCACGCGGTCTTCCGGGGAGATCCCCGTCTGGGCAATGGGGGATCCGGGCCGGCTGCAGCAGGCCGTGTCCAATCTGCTATCAAATGCGATCAAGTTCACCCCAACCGGCGGCCGCGTCGAGGTCGGCCTGGACGCCATCGACGGGCAGGCCCGGCTCCGCGTCACCGACACCGGCGAGGGAATGAGTCCTGGGTTCTTGCCATTCGCCTTCGAGCGGTTCCGCCAACAGGACAGTTCGAGCACTCGCGCCCATCACGGCCTCGGCCTGGGTCTCTATGTGGTACGCCACGTCATCGGGCATCATGGTGGTTTGGTGAGCGCGGAGTCCCCCGGCCCGGGGCGGGGCAGCACGTTCACCGTGCTGTTTCCCCTGGCGACACACCAAGGGGGGGATGCGAGCCCGTCGAGCACGAGGGAACCGCCTCAGAGCGAGGCCAGCCTTCCTCCGGCCGGCCTGACGGTTGTGCTCGTCGACGACGATGAGGACGCCCGTGAAGCCCTGAGGCTGATCCTTCAGCAGAATGGCATGCTCGTCACGACCGCGGCTTCCGCGAGAGAGGCGCTCGAGCTTGTCGAACGCCTGCACCCCGACATTCTTCTGAGCGACATCGCGATGCCGGGAGAGGACGGCCTTTCTCTCATCCGCCGTGTGCGCATGCTGCCGGTCGACCGCGGCGGCCAGGTCCCCGCGGCCGCGTTGTCGGCGTACGCCGGGGCGGAAGACCATCGCAAGGCTCTCCAGGCCGGATTCCAGCGGCACATCCCAAAGCCGGTGGACCCTGTCCACCTGCTCGCCGTCATCGCCACCCTGGCCCGAAAGAGTGTGGGCGGCATTGAGGAAGGATAGGATCGCCACGCCCTGGTTGAAGACGTGGATAAGAGCTCACTTCCGACCGAGTTCCTCGGGCGCAAGCTCCAAATCAAGTGCGGCACGCTCCGTCGCCCGACGTCGACGAGCTCGCCTCGCGAGGCGACGTTTAAGGAAGGAGCCCGCGCCTAGCCTCCATCAGCCAGGCCCCGCTGCGGCGACGGGATCAGAAGACGGGCCGCCCCCGACCCTGGATCAGATTGATCAACAGCACAGCCACGGCCAGGAACAGCAGAACATGGATGAGGCCCCCCATCGTGTACGAGCTGACCATCCCCAGAAGCCACATCACGGCGAGAATCACGCAGATTGTCCAGAGCATAGCGCCTCCTCGGCGGAAGCCGCTTACGCGAGCCGGCATCTGTGCAGCAGCAAGCGCTGTGCCACTCAGCCAGCCAGGGTCTTTCGCGGATGGCTGCGGCTGGTCCGCCGTTTGTCATGCAGCCGTCGGCCTGCGATCGAGTCCCTCCCTGTACACTCTACAATCTGCTACCGAGTTGGCCCGTGGATGACGCTTCCCCTCTCCGTCCGCCATTAGACTCCATGGCGCCACCCTCTGCATTAATCGTCGACGACGACCCTGGGTTCCTGCAGGGATTGGCCGAACTCGTCAGGCGCGAGGGCTTCACGGTTGCCAGTGCCCACACCTTGAAGCAAGCCCGCGAGGCGATCGGGACGAATCCTCCCCACATCCTGCTCGTCGACCTTTATTTGCCTGATGGCAGCGGGCTCGATCTTCTGGATGGTCTCGAGCCCGCAACTGCGCCCGAGGTCGTTTTGATCACGGGGCACGCGAGCGTGGAGACCGCCGTGGAGGCCCTTCGCCGCGGCGTCGCTGACTACCTGACGAAGCCCGTCGACTTCGCCCGCGTCAAGATGGCCCTGGGCAACCTGACTCGCACCCTGGAGATGAAGGGCGAGATCGGAACGCTGAGGAGCGAGCTGCGTAAGCTGGGCCGATTCGGGCCGCTCATTGGTGCCTCCACTCCCATGCAGATCATCTACGACCTGATCGCCCGCGTGGCCCGGACCGACGCCAGTGTCCTGATCACGGGTGAGACCGGCACCGGCAAGGAGTTGGTAGCAGAGACCATCCACACCCTGAGCCGCCGGAGCAAGGAAGCGTTCCTTCCCTTGAACTGCGGCGCCGTATCCGCGACCCTGATCGAGAGCGAGCTGTTCGGGCACGAGCGCGGCAGCTTCACCGGCGCCGACCGGATGCATAAGGGGTACTTCGAGCGAGCCCACCGAGGGACCCTGTTTCTCGATGAGATCACGGAGATGCCCACCGATCTCCAGGTCAGACTGCTCCGGGCCCTGGAGGCGTCCGCGGTCACACGGGTAGGAGGAAGCGAGCAAGTCAAGGTTGACGTGCGCATCGTCGCCGCCACGAGCCGCCGGGTCGAGGAAGCGGTTGCGGCGGGCAAGCTGCGGGAGGACCTGTTCTACCGCTTGAACGTTTTCCTCATCCAGCTTCCGGCGCTGCGAGCCCGGGTTGACGATATTGAGCTGCTAGCCGAGCAATTTCTGAGCGAGCTGAACGCGGCCCAGGGGACGGCCAAGCGCCTCACGCGGGCATGCGTAGAGCGGCTCCGCCGGCACAGTTGGCCAGGCAACGTCCGTGAACTGAAGAACGTGATTCACCGCGCCTTCATCCTCGCCGAGGAGGACCTAGGCGTCGACTCTCTCTCCCTCGGGGTTACCGAGGAGACTGGCGCCTCGAGCCTGGTGATGCGGGTGGGGACCCCGATCGCGGAGATGGAGCGACGCCTCATCCTGACGACTATCGATCATTTCGAGGGCGATAAGAAGAAGGCTGCCGATGTCCTCAAGATAAGCCTGAAGACGCTCTACAACCGCCTTAACGAATACAAGACCGACTGACCGTTTTGTCGACGGCCCTTTGTAGATTCGTCTCTCCGGTGACTCCCTCCCGAAGCGGGCGCATTGCCGCAAACCGCTGGCTCATCAGGTTAGCCCTGGGTGATCGTGGCACAAGGGTTGCAGCAATGCCCATTGCGGCTTCGTTCCGCCGCAAAGGCCTCAACACCGATCGCCGGGAGGAGCAGATTGCTTCGCCCCGAGCGACGCGGTATCCGCAGAAGCAAACAAGAAAGCGTGAAGCCAACTCAATGAAGAAGATGTCACTCACCTTCGGATTGGTCGCTGCTCTCATGATCGTCGGCACCGTTGCCGCGCAAGCGGACACCAAGGACGCCTGGCTGAGCACCAAGGCGAAGATCGTTCTGCTCACGATGGACGGCCTCAGTACGACGGCCGTCAAGGTCGACACCGTCGGCGGCAACGTCACGATTCACGGCAAGGTCGGCTCGGCCTCCGACAAGGCAAGGGCCGAGGAGACCATCCGAAAGATGGATGGCGTAAAGGACGTCAAGAACCTGCTGCAGGTCGTAGCCCCCAGCCAGAAGAAGACGGTCGATGCCAAGGACTCTGACGTCAAGGACCGCGTCGAAGCGTCGCTGAAGGCCGCCAAGACCATGGACGACATCAAGGTGGCATCGGTGAACAACGGCGTCGTGCTTCTTTCCGGCAAAACCCAGTCGCTCGGCCAGAAGCTTCTCGCCATCGAGCGCGTCTACACCGTGAACGGCGTGAACCGGGTGGCGAGCGAGATCGAGACCGTCGAGAACTAGGGGGAGTAAAGACCCAACCGGGGCACCTCGCCCGCTGAGGTGTCCCTTCTTTGCTTGTGCCTAAGAGGGGCTCCGACGGGGTAACCCATGCCGGTTGAGGTCGAGCCCGGTTTCGAGCGGGCCGAGGGGCCCTCGGCTCCTCGCTGGGCGGGGTGGCTCCTGGCGCTTGGCCAGTGTCTGCTCGCGCTTTCCCTCATCCGGGATTGGCTCTATGTCGGCACCTATCGCCTGTACCTCGACAAGCGGCTGGAGCCCGGGACGTCCGTGCCCGCCCTCGCCCGGCAGCGGTTCGAGATCCGCGGCGGCCGAGTCGAGCCGCAGATCCTGTCCAGCGAGGACGAGCGTCTGGCCTTCCCCGTCGACTTTCCCTGGCCATCCCGGTTGCGTCTGCGAGCCGTCCCCAGCGTCCAAGCCACGGTCGAGATCGCCATCGTCGAACAAGGCATCCGGCGGACACTCTATCGTCGCACGCTATCCGAGGCGGCCGAGATCGCACAGCCCCTGCCGCCCACTACCGGTTTGCTTGAGCTAGCCAACCAAGGCGAGCTCCGGTTGTCGGACCCGAGGGTGGTGACGGAACCCGTTATGCCGCCGAGGCTCCTCGGCCTTCTGGCACTCGTCGTGCTCGCCGGTGTGAGAGCCGGAAGGCCCCCCCCCCACGCGCATACGCCGGCGCCCTGGGCCCGCTCCGCCCTGCTGGGCGGCCTCACCGCCGCCATCGCTGTCTCGCTCTGCCTCGGGGTCCTGGAAGTGGGCCTCCGGGCGACGGGCGACCACCTCCCCTCATGGGTCACCGCCCAACGCAGGAACCTGGGCGAGGTACACGCCGATCCCCGCTGGCAGGAGTCGGCGCGCTACGGCCCTCGTTTAGCTAGGTCGGTCCACACCTCCTGCGAGTGGCAGCACGGCGACATCGTGCGGATGGGGTTCTTGCCGCCCGGCCTCGCTCGTCATCCTGCCTACCGCTTCCCGTTCGTCACTGATGAGGAGGGCTTCCGTAACTCCGGAACGGAGCCCACGGCGCCCGTGGTCGCGGCGCTCGGAGACTCCTTCACCGACGCCATGACGCTTCCCGCCGAGCTCAACTGGCCGGCGAGGCTCGGCAGCCTCTTGGGAGTGAGCGTGCGCAACTACGGCACCGCGGGTTTTGGACCCGGGCAAGAGCTGCGCGTGCTGGAGGAGTATGCGCTGCCGCGCCGGCCTCGCTGGGTCGTGGTCGGGTTCTTCGCCGGCAATGACCTGCAGGACGCGGAGAGGTTCGAGAGCTTCGAGCGGGATGGTGGTCCCTTCCCTTCTCCTGCCCAGGGATGGAAGTTCAAAGAAGTGGTGGCGCGCTTCGACGAGCTCTACCTCATGAGTCTGTACGAGGGAGCAGCCGGTCTCCTCCGTGATCGGAACCGAGATCCCGCCGCCCCCGGGCGGCCTCAGGGCTTGGAGGACTACAGCGGGGAAGATCACACGGCCTCGGCGATCACTCAGCCTGGCTTCGACTGCGGTCTCTTTAGCCTACCCGTTGCCGGCCGCACCCTGCAGTTTGCGTTCCTTCCTCCCTACCTGAACTGCCTGAGGCTCTCCCGGGAAGAGCTCCAGGCGTCTCGTGGATGGGAGCTGACCCGCCGCTCTTTCCGAAAGATGGAGCGGCTCGTGCGCTCGCAGGGCGGCGAGCTCATCGTTCTGTTCATCCCGTCCAAGCCCCAGGTCTACTTGCCGCTACTGGAGGCGTCCTTTCCGCGGGCAGACCTACGCCGGGCCCTCCGGTATTGCCTTCGCGACCAACCTCAGCCGCCGGAGGTGGAGGTCATCATGCGCAATCGCTTGGCGCTCAACGACCTGATGCGCAGCTTTTGCGCGGAGGAAGGCATTACGTTCATCGACCTCACCGCGGAGCTGCAGTCGCGCTTGGGAACCGGCCACAACGTGTACTTTCCCGACGATTCGCACTGGAATGCGGCGGGCCACGAAACCGCCGCCGCCACGCTCGCCAAGCGGCTGAGGAGTGAGCGCTTGTAACACGCCCGGGTGCCAGCCGCGTAGAGTCGAGTCCCGGCAAACGAGCGGCGGCTAGGCTCAGCGCACTTGCCGGTCGGGCCGACCTTGGAGTCGCTTGCGGACGCGTCAGGGAACAAGACGCTTCCATCGAGTCAGCCCCTGCCATTTGGGCTCGTTTTCCTTGGGCCGGCGCGGCGGTGATTCCACAGCCGGCGCCGGCTCGTCGCGGCTCCGGCAGGGACACTGGGTGGCTTCGAGGCGGCTGGACTAGCGGTTTCCATCGGGGTCCCCCCGGGTGTTTCAGTCGGCCCGAAGTGGTGTGCGTCCCGGGATCAACTCGGGCGAGGCCCCTTTTTGGAGGGTCTGTGATGAGGGCCTAGAGCCTCAACGACCCGTCCAACTAGGCTGCTCAGTGTCTCAAGGAAGTCTCAGGGATGGCGGGACCAAAATGGCGGCCCCGAGGCCGGGGATCTTCGCGGAGCTGCTCGGTCACGCGTCGTCACGTTAGCCCCGCCCGGCTAAGAAATCTCTTACCTCCGACGCTCCTGGCCTTCGCCCCAGACCTGCCCACGTGACGCGTGAGTCCGAGCGGTGACGATGTCGAAGGGAAGGACGGGAAGAGCACCGGAGGCATGAAGCGAGGAATCGCCGGGTATCGGCGTCCGACCACGTCGTGGACGCCTGGAAAGGGCTCAAGGGCTCTACGCGCGCTGATCCCACTCTGCGGCGCGAAACGCCTTCACCTGCCCCGGCCGAATCGAGCGAAACCCGCGTGTGATCCAGGCGCCGCATTCCCAGGGGCAGGGGCCCATGAACGCCCCGATCCCTAGGAAGGATGCTACGCGTAGCCCGGCTGCGACCACGACGTTGCCGCACTTCTCGCAGGTCCAACGGCCGACTTCTTGAGCCGCCATACGCTAACACCTCATCCGGGCCATGGTCCGCCTTGCCCGTGTCATCCCACGCCGCCTTGCCGCTCTTTCTTGCCCCCTGGCCACGCAAAGCACTTGTGGCCAGCCGCCCCGTCCAGGGCGAGGTCTGTTGCGGGGCCAGGCCGAACTAAGGCCGGGGCGTGCCGGTTGTCACCGCCACGCCCCCAAGGCCGCTATCAGGCGGCCTTGATTTCGATTGTCGTCGGCGTCGCGGCTCGTGGCGTGGGGACCCTTACCTCCAGGATGCCGTTCGTATACTTCGCTTCCACTTGAGCAGCGTCGACACCCTCGGGGAGCGCGACGCTGCGCTGGAAGGAGCCGTACACCGCTTCGCGGACGAAGTAATCCTTGCCCGTGGTGTCGTGGTCAGCCTTGCGCGCGCCCTTAACGGTGAGCACGCTATCCATCAACGACACGCTGACCTCTTTCGGATCCACGCCCGGCAGGGCGAACTGGATAACGTACGTGCCGTCCTGGATCCACCCCTCTGTGGCAGGGAGCCAAGACTCAGCAGGCAGAAGAGCCTCATTTGCGGCGGCCTCGAAAACCCCCGGAAGCAGGCCCTCGACCGGGTGATGGAAATGCAACTGCCGACTAGGTGACCAATGCAACATCGTCTTCATGACTTTCGTCTCCCTCTTTAGTGTTTTGTACTAAGATTAATTTAGCTAAATAGACTTATATCATAGTAGTCAGCTAATAGCAAATCCCAAAGCGAGGAGGGGGGGGCCGGTGGCCCCGAGAGGTCTAGAACGAGAAGTCCCGTTGCACGGGCAAGTTGCAGAGATACTGTGGACCCCCTTTGTGCCTCGCCCCGGCGCGACTCCACCCGCTCACAAACCAGATGGGGGGACTTATGAGGTCGAGGTGGGCCAAAAGCGCACTGATCGCTCCGGTCGACCTTGGAGTCGCCTTGGGGGACGCGCGCGGAGCAAGACGCTTACAGAAACAAGCATCATCGAGTCAGCCCCTGTCCCTTTGGCCCCACTTCCCGGGGTAGGCGCGGCGGTGATGCTACTGCGGGTCCTCTCGTCTCGGCTCAGGCAGGAACATTGGGAGTGTGGACGCGGCTGGACCTGCGGTTCTACCGGGGGTCCGCCAAGTGTTCGGATAGGCCGTAAGTGGTACCCGAGTGCTACCCCGGATTCACGGCCCTGCCAGCAGTGTCTGTAAGACCACATGCTGCTCCAGGAGGGGAAGGCCCGGGCCCGCCCACGCCGTCTCCGCCCTCCCAACTGCCGGAGAAGAGGGCAGCGTCAACCCGAGAAGGAGTCCCCAGTGTGCAGCGGGCAGAACACTGGAAACGACGGCGACACGCTCCGGGAGACCGGTCATTCTCGGAGACTGGTCGGCTGGGATGACATCACCAAGCCCGACTACCCGGGCATCGCAGGCTTGTTTCCGGAGTAACACTGAAGGAGACTGGATCTTCCGGCGATTACCGCCTCCGTTCACCGCGCTCGCGGCCGGCGAGACTCAGCACAGGAGCACGAGTGGCGTGGAACGTCGGACACCGTGACGCGTGGCGGAGACGCAGGCATTGAAAGCACCGTTCCATCTGTTCGGAAAACGCGCTCCGCCGCCGGCGGAGAAGCCCCTGCGCGACGAGCTGCTGAGCATCGAACGTCTGGAAGAGAGGGCCAGGGCTCTCGCGGCCCGGTTCACCCTCGACCCCACCCCCCGGCGCGCGTCGCGCAACGTCCTGCCCCGCTTCGACGACAACGCCCGCGTCCTGCGCGAGGCCTACGTCACGATGGCGGACGACGTCCACCGGGGAGAGTTCGTCACCCCCGCTGCGGAATGGCTTCTCGACAACTTCCATCTCGTGGCGTCCGAGGTCTTGAACGTGCGCCGGAACCTTCCGCCCGGCTACTACCGCGAGCTACCCAAGCTCGCCTTGCGGGAGCTCGCGGGCGACGCCCGGGTCTACGCACTGGCGGTGGAGCTCATCCGCCACAGCGACAGTCGTCTGGACCGACAGCAGCTCGTGCGCTTCTTGAACAGCTACCAGGCCGTAGCCCCACTGACTATCGGCGAGCTGTGGGCCTGGCCGAGCATGCTGAAACTAGCCCTTATCGAGAACCTGCGGCGGCTCGCAGAGGAAACGCTCGAAGCCCGGGAGGCCGTCCGCGCCGCCAACGCCTACGTGGCCCGGATCGACGCCGCCGGCCAAGGGAAGCTTGCGCCGTTACCAAAGCCGTTCCACACCGCCTATGTCGTTCAGCTCCTGCAACGCCTGCGCGAGTACGGCCCCCGCCTTTCCACCGTCCGCGCGGCCGTTGACGCCCACCTTTCCGCCCAGCAGATGACCTCCGAGGACGCGATCCGGAGCGAGCATCAGCGCCAAGCCGCGGCCCAGGTCTCGGTGGCGAACGCCATCACGAGCCTTCGTCTCTGCTCCACCCTCGACTGGAGCCAGTATTTCGAGGCCGTCAGCCTGATCGAGCAAGTGCTGCAGCGCGACCCCGCCGGTGCGTATCCCGGCATGGACTTCCTGAGCCGCGACCGCTATCGCCAGGCCGTGGAGGAGCTGTCCGAGCCCACAGGAGAGGCACAGATGCGGGTGGCTCTGCGGGCGGTCGAGAGCGCTCGCCAGGCCGCGGAGAGCGGACAGGCAGCGGACATCGCCGCCCACGTCGGCCACCACCTCATCGGCAGGGGCCGGCGCGACCTCGAGCTGGACATCGCCTACCGTCCACGTTTCCGCCGCCGGGCGCGCCGTTTCCTCTTTGCGCAGGCGACCGCTGTCTACCTCGGGTTGATCGGTCTCGTGACGGCCCTCCTGCTGAGCCTCGGGATCAGCTACGTTCATGGACAGGGTGGATCGCCCTGGGTGTCGGCGGGCGCCGCGCTTCCTCTGTTACTGCTGGCCAGCGAGGTGGCCATCGCCTTCGTCCAGCGCTTAGCCGCTCGTTGGGCACCGCCGCGACGCCTTCCCCGCCTCGACTTCCCGGCCGGGATTCCCGAGAACGCGCAGACCATTGTGGTCGTGCCCACGCTCCTCACGAGCGTCCCCACGGTGACCGGGCTTATCGAGCACATCGAGGTGCTGGCACTCGGGAACCTCGACCCGCGCATCCATTTCGCACTCCTCAGCGACTTTGCTGACGCCCCCGCGCGCGAGATGCCGGAGGACGAAGCGATCCTCTCCGCGGCCCGGGCCGGGATCGACGGTCTGAATGCCCGGTTCGGCGAAGAGCGCAGCGGCCGCTTTTTCCTGTTTCATCGCGTGCGGCAGTGGAACCCGAAGGAGAGCGTGTGGATGGGCTGGGAGCGCAAGCGCGGGAAGCTCGAGGAGTTTAACGCCTTGCTGCGCGGGGCCACAGACACGAGCTTCTCTGTGCAGGTCGGTGACGTGGGGATCCTGCCCAGCGTCCGTTACTGCCTCACCCTCGACTCCGACACACGCCTACCGCGGGACGCCGCGAAGAAGCTGGTCGGCATCATCGCCCATCCCTTGAACCGTCCCCGCTTCGACGCCCGTCTCGGCCGCGTGACCGAGGGCTACGGGATTCTGCAGCCCCGGGTCAGCGTGACGATGGCGAGCGCTGCCGGGTCGCTCTTCGCCCGCCTCTACGCCGGCCACACCGGCGTCGACCCCTATACCACCGCGGTGTCGGACACCTACCAGGACCTCTTCGGCGAAGGGATCTTCACAGGCAAGGGGCTTTACGATGTAGACGCCTTTATGGCCGCCCTCGATGGGCGCGTGCCCGAGAACGCGCTTCTCTCCCACGACCTCTTCGAAGGGGTCTACGCCCGCACCGCGCTCGTCACTGACGTGGAGGTGGTCGACGACTACCCCGCGAGCGTCCTCGTGCATGCGCGGCGTCAGCACCGCTGGGTGCGTGGCGATTGGCAGATCCTCCGGTGGCTGTTCCCTTGGGTTCCAAGCCGCTCGGGCCTGACGCGCAACCGCCTCCCCCTCATTTCCCGGTGGAAGATCTTCGACAACCTGAGGCGCAGCCTCGTGGCTCCCGCGACCGTTGTCTTGCTCCTTATGGCCTGGGTGCTCCTGCCCGGAAGCCCGACGGTCTGGACGGCCGCCATCCTGGCCGCCATCGCTTTTCCAATTTATCCCCTGCTCCTGGAAATGGCCTCCGGCCCCCGGCTACAACAGCCCTGGCGCGTCTTCCTGCGCGCTCTTCTTGAAGACGGCAAGACCACCCTCGCCCAGATATCGCTGCAGGTGACGTTTCTAGCCAACCAGGCCTACGAGAGGGCCCACGCGATCGTCCTCACCCTCTTCCGTCTCGGGGCGACCCAGCGGCGGCTGCTGGAATGGGAGACCGCCGCCGCCAGCGCGGCCCGAGGGGACGGCTTGGCGAGGCGAACAAGCAGGGAGCAATTCCTGCTAGAGATGCTCGCGAGCCCAGTGGTCGCTCTCATCGGCTTCCTTCTGATCCGGGTGGTGCGCCCGGACGCGCTCCTGACCGCCATCCCGCTCCTAGCCTTGTGGGCGGCGGCGCCCCTGATCGCATATGCGCTAAGCCAGCCAGTCATCGCGAGACGAGTCGAGCCAGGAGAAGCGGACCGCGAGTTCCTCCGTCTCATCGCCCGCAACACGTGGCGATACTTCGAGGCGTTCATGGGCCCCGAGGACCACGCTCTGCCTCCGGACAACTTTCAGGAGATACCGGAACCCCGGACCGCCCATCGCACGTCGCCCACGAACATCGGCATGGGGCTGCTCGCGACCCTGGCCGCCCACGATCTCGGCTTCATCAGGACCGATGAGCTCGCCCTCAAGATCGAGGCCACGCTCACCACGATGGAAGGCCTCGAACGCTTCGAGGGTCACCTGCTCAACTGGTACGACACGCAGAGCCTGTCGCCCCTCCCGCCCCGCTACGTCTCCACCGTCGACAGTGGCAACCTTGCGGGGGCGCTCATCACCTTGGCGGAAGGGCTCCGCCAGGCGAGCCGGCAAACGCCGCCCGCTCCCGAAGCCGCTGCCCTTCCCTCAGCACACCTCCTCGACCTCGCGCGCCGGGCCGCTGCCTTCGCAGATGGCATGAGCTTTCGGTTTCTCTACGACCCGCAGCGCCGCATCCTCTCCATCGGCTATCGCCTTGCTGATGCCGAGGGGCCTGGCCGTCTGGACCCTTCCTACTACGACCTCCTGGCTTCGGAGGCGCGGGTGGCTAGCTTCATCGGCATCGCAAAGGGTGATCTCCCCGAGACGCATTGGTTCCACCTGGGACGGCTGGTCACAAGCGTGAACGGCACGCCCACTCTCCTTTCCTGGAGTGCCACCCTCTTCGAGTACTTGATGCCGGTCCTTTTCATGAAGAGCTTTCCGGGAACACTCCTCGACCAGACGTGCCGGATGGCCGTGCGGCGGCAGATCGCATATGCGACCGCTCGCGGGGTGCCCTGGGGGATCTCGGAGTCCGCCTACAACCTCGTGGACCGGTACGACAATTATCAGTACAAGGCATTCGGCGTACCGGGCCTCGGCCTAAAGCGGGGCCTGGGCGACGAGCTGGTGGTCGCTCCCTACGCCACTGGCCTCGCGGCCATGCTCGACCCGGCCGAGGCGGCCCGTAATCTACGGCGCCTGGCCAGGGAGGGGCTCGAAGGCAGCTACGGCTACTACGAGGCCATCGATTACACCCATGGCAAGACCGACGAGCCCGGGAGAGGATCGGGCCCCTCCCAGGGAGTAGTCGTGCGGGCCTTCATGGCCCATCACCAGGGGATGACTCTCGTGTCCCTGGCCAATGCCATCCTGGGCGACCCGATGGTCAAGCGCTTCCACGCCGACCCGCGCGTTCAGGCCACGGAGTTGCTGTTGCAGGAGCGGATCCCGCGCCAGGTAGCCGTGACCCAGCCGCGACCGGTCGAAGAGACGCGCGTTACCGGACCCCTGCCCGCGCTGGCCATTCGCCGCTTCCGCTCGCCACATACGCGTTTCCCGCATGCTCAGTTCCTCTCGAACGGGAATTACACCGCCGTCCTGACGAATGCGGGAGGGGGCGCCAGCTTCTGCCGGGGCCGCGCGGTCACCAGGCACCGAGAGGATTCCACCCGCGATCCCGGAAGCCACTTCCTCTACCTGCGCGACGTGCGGAGCGGCTCGGTGTGGTCGGCCGCCTTTCATCCCGTGGCGAAGGAGCCAGAGGACTACGTGGTCACGTTTCTTCCGGAGAAGGCGACCTTTCAGCGCCGTGACGACGACATCGCCACCCAGCTCGACGTCGCGGTCTCGACCGAAGACGACGTCGAGGTACGCCGTCTGGCGGTGACCAACCAAAGCGATCGCCCGCGCGAGATCGAGGTCACCAGTTACGCCGAGATCGTTCTCGCCCCGCCCGCTGATGATCTGGCCCACCCGGCGTTCGGCAAGCTGTTCGTCGAGACGGAATATCTTGCCCAGAGCGCCGCCCTTCTCTGCCATCGGCGGCCGCGCGCCCCCGATGAACCAGGCACTTGGGCGGTTCACGTGCTGAGCCTGGAAGGACGGACCCAGGGCCCCGTGGAATGGGAGACCGACCGCGCGCGCTTCCTAGGTCGTGGGCGCGGTCCCGAGGACCCCCAGGCCCTCGATGGACGCTCCCTCTCCGGCACGACCGGGATCGTGCTCGACCCTATCGTCAGCCTCCGGCAGCGCATTCGCCTCGCGCCAGGGGGCTTCATGCGGCTGTCCTTCGCGACGGGGATGGCGCCCTCCCGGGAGACGGCCTTGGCCCTCGCCCAGCGCTACCACGAGCCCAGCGCGGCGGCGCGCACCTTCGCCCTCGCCTTCGCGCATGCGCAGAGCGGCCTCCGACACCTTGGCATTTCGAGCGAAGAGGCCTTGCTCTTCGAGCGCCTGGCCTCGCGGGTCCTGTATGCCGACGGATCCCTCCGCGCGAGCCCAGAGCTTCTGGCCCGGAGCACCCTCGGCCAGGATGGTCTCTGGCCGCATGCCATTTCGGGCGATCTTCCCATCCTCCTGGTGCGGGTTGTCGAGGAGGACGACCTACCGCTGGTGCGCCAGGTTCTGCAGGCACAGGAGTACTGGCGGCTCAAGGGGTTGAGCGCCGACGTCGTGATCCTCAACGAGCACCCGGTCAGCTATCTGGACGAAATGCACGCCCAGCTCGCGGCTCTTCTCGACCATGGGCCTTGGAGAACGTGGAAGCACCGGCCCGGCGGGGCCTACCTGCTGCGTGGGGACCGCATGCCGGAGGCCGAGCGCATTCTCCTCGCCGGCGTGGCGCGCGCGGTTCTGAGCGGCGAGCGGGGTGAGCTACAGAACCAACTCGCTCGGCCCGATCCCGAATGGCCGGAGCCAGCGGAGTTCGTGCCCCCCCTTTTGCCGGCCTCGGACACTCCCTCGCCGGCGGAGATTGCCCTGCCCCCCCTCGCCTTGGCCAACGGTATGGGCGGCTTCGCCGACGACGGACGCGACTACGTGATCAGCCTCGAAACGGATCAGGAGACGCCCCTGCCTTGGGCCAACGTCATGGCCAACCCTGGGTTCGGGACCGTGGTCACGGCCTCCGGGTCGGCCTATACCTGGTCGGAGAACAGCCGCGAGAATCGCCTCACGCCCTTCGCGAACGACCCCGTGACGGACCCCACGTCCGAGGCGCTCTTTATACGCGATGATGAGACCGGAGAGGCGTGGTCACCCACACCGGGCCCGATGCCGCGTACGGGTGTGGACGGCCGCTTTCTGATCCGCCATTCCGCTGGGCTCACTCGTTTCGCCCAAGAAGGGCACGGGCTTCGGCAGGACCTCGAGGTGTTCGTAGACGCCAAGGATCCGGTGAAGTTCTCTCTGCTCACAATCACGAACGAAGGCGGAAGGGCGCGTCACGTGAGTGTCTTCGCCTACACCGAGTGGGTCCTGGGACCACCGCGAGCCGGTCAGAACACCCACGTCGTGACCGAGCTCGACAAGGAGATCAGGGTGATTCTGGCCCGGAACGCCTACAACCAGGAGTTCGCGGGGCGGGTGGCCTTCGCGCAGGCGAGCGAAACCCTAAGCTCGGCAACGGGGGACCGCATGTCCTTCCTGGGCCGCAACGGGTCCCTGGCGCGGCCGGCCGCTCTCCGCCGGGAGGCGCTGTCGGGCCGCTTCGGGGCGGGGCTCGATCCCTGCGCTGCGCTGCACATTTCCCTGGTGCTGGTCCCGGGCGAGACGCGCCGCGTCGCGTTCCTCTTGGGGCAGGGGAGGGATCTGGACCATGCCCGCGAGCTGGTTGCCCGGCATGGTGGCGTGGGGGCCGCGCAGGCCGCCCAGAAGGCCGCGCGTCAGAGCTGGGACGGCATTCTCGATACCGTCCGGGTCAGTACTCCCGACGACTCATTCGACCTCTTAATGAACCGCTGGTTGCTTTATCAGGACGTGAGCTGTCGGCTGTGGGCCCGGTCAGCTTACTATCAGCCCGGCGGCGCCTTCGGGTTCCGCGACCAGCTTCAGGACGTCATGGCCCTCTCGCTCGCCCGGCCAGATCTCTTTAGAGAACACCTGTTGCGAGCAGCAGGCCGGCAGTTCGTCGAAGGTGACGTCCAGCACTGGTGGCATGAGCCGAGCGGCCGCGGCACCCGCACTCGTTGCTCCGACGACCTGCTCTGGCTTCCTCACGCGGTTGCGCACTACGTCCGTACGACTGGCGACGCCGCCGTATTCGATGAGCCGGTCCCCTTCCTTGAGGCTCCACCGCTCGCCCCCGAAGCCCAGGACGCCTACGTTCAACCCCGCCTCTCGGTCGAGAAGGGGACGCTCTTCGAGCACTGCCTGCGCGCCATCGACCGGGGACTAACCACGGGCGCCCACGGCCTCCCCCTCATGGGGAGCGGTGACTGGAACGACGGCATGAACCGCGTAGGACGGGAGGGGCGCGGGGAGAGCACGTGGGTGGGCTTCTTCCTCCACGGCATCCTCCTCGAGTTCGGTCGGCTTTGCGAGGCCCGAGGAGACCAGCCGCGGGCCGAGCGCTACAGCGCCGAGGCCAGGCGCCTCGGGAGCATGCTCGAACAAACCTGGGACGGCGAGTGGTACCGGCGTGGTTACTACGACGACGGCACCCCCCTGGGCTCGGCGCAGAACGAGGAGTGCAAGATCGACGCGATCGTACAGTCCTGGGCGGCGCTTTCGGCGGCGGTCCCCGTGCGCTTCGCAGAGCGGGCCATGGACGCCGTCCGCACGCACCTGATTCGGCGCGGCCCGCAGGTGGTGCTGCTGCTCACCCCGCCCTTCGACCGCTCGCCGCAGGATCCGGGCTACATCAAGGGCTATCCACCCGGCGTGCGTGAGAACGGCGGCCAGTACACCCACGCCGCTCTCTGGGTCGTCATCGCCATGGCCCGGCTAGGCAGTGGGGACGAGGCGGTGGAACTCTTCCATATGCTCAATCCCATCAACCATACCAGGACCGCCGTCGACGTCGAGCGTTACCGGGCGGAGCCGTACGTCGTCGCCGGCGATGTTTATACCCACCCGGCTCACGCCGGCCGAGGGGGCTGGACGTGGTACACGGGCTCGGCGGGCTGGATGTACCGTGCGGGCCTCGAAAGCATCCTCGGGCTCCGGCGCCGTGGTTCGACCTTCGAAATGGACCCCTGCATTCCGTCCTCCTGGCCCGAATACGCGATCGTCTGGACGTTCGGCCGGACTCGCTACGAGATCACCGTTTCGAACCCGGAGCGCCAGTGCCGCGGGATCGCGGAGGCGAAACTCGACGGTGCTCCCGTCGACTCACGCGCCATTCCTCTCGTCGATGACGGCGGCACGCACCTAGTGCGGCTGGTGGTAGGAGGACTGAAGGAGCTCGGGCCGCCCGTTGGCAAGCAGGGCGCAATCACTCCCGCTTGACTCCCCAACGCCGCACTTTGTGACCCGCGGTCTTAAACCGGCGACACAAGGAGCCGATACTCGGCAACCGGGGGCTGCCCCTCGTCGGGGCTCTCACCTCTGGCCCTAGGCTATCTGTGTTACCCTCGGCGCCCATGATCCGCCTACACGCCCTGGGCATCGCCTCTATTTGTGTCACCCTCGCGGCCTATGCGCGTGAGCAGACGCCATCCTACGACCTCGTGGTCGCCAACGGGCGCGTCTTGGATCCCGAGTCGGGACTCGACGCCGTACGCCACGTCGGGATCAGGAGGGGGAAGATCGAAGCCGTATCTGAGGCGCCGCTTGCGGGCGTTCGCGTGATAGATGCGTCCCATTGCGTCGTATCGCCGGGGTTCATCGACCTCCACGAGCACGGGCAGCAGGAGGAGTCGTATCGGCTGATGGTGCGCGACGGCGTCACATCGGCGTTCGAACTCGAGGTGGGCACACACGACGTGGCGGCCTGGTATGCCGCGCGCGAAGCCGGCCAGATCGTGAACTACGGCGTGTCGGTGGGGCACATCCCCGCCCGAATGAAGGTACTCGGGGACCCCGGTAAGGGGCTGCTGCCTGCCGGGATCGGTGGCAGCGGGACGGCCACCGACGAACAAATGGCGGCCATGGAGGCGATTCTGCGTGAGGGACTGGCCCAGGGGGCGCTCGCCATGGGATTCGGCAGCGCCTATACCCCGGGCGCGCCCATCTCGGAAATTGAACGCATGTTCCGGGTCGCGGCCGAGGGCGGCGTCTCGGCGCACATCCACATGCGCGGCGGGCTCAAAGGCCTGCAGGAGACCATTGCCGCGGCCGCCGCTGCGCACGCCCCCCTCCACATCGTGCACGTGAACTCGTCAGCGGGCGCCGAGATCGACGCGTTTCTAGCCGCGATCAAGGCCGCGCGTGAAGCCGGGCAGGACGTGACGACCGAGGCCTATCCTTATGGCGCGGGCATGACGGAGATCCAGTCGGCGCTGTTCGACGACTGGAAAACGTGGCCGGACGCACGTTTCGGATTGCACCAACTTGTGTCAACAGGCCAGCGCCTCACGCGCGCGACCTTCGGCGAGGCGCGCGCTGCCGGCGGAACGGTGATCATCCACGGGCGATCCGAAGAACAGACGCGTGCGGCCATCGTCAGCCCGCTCGCCATGATCGCCAGCGACGGATTCATCGAGAACGGCCGTGGGCACCCGCGCACGTCGGGCACGTTTGCCAAGGTGTTGGGCAAATATGTCCGGGAAGAGAGAGTGGTGCCGCTGATGGACGCCCTGCGCCGGATGACGCTCGATCCGGCCCGCCGCCTCGAGCGCCGAACGCCGGCGATGGTGAACAAGGGGCGCCTCAAGGTAGGCGCCGACGCCGACCTTACGATCTTCGATCCCGCAACAGTGATCGACCGGTCGACGTATGAAGACGCCACTATCCCATCGGCGGGCATCCCGTACGTGATCGTGGGCGGCCAGACCGTGGTCGACGACGGAAAGCTGACCGGGGCCAGGCCCGGCCGCGCGATTCGAGCGCCTCTCGGCCCGGGGCGGCCCTAGCCCCGCGCTCTAACCCGCGGATGGAGCCGACAGCCCCAAGATCTCTGCGACCCCAAGCTGTGAAGAGAGGCAGAGCCCGCGGACGACGCTCGGACGTCGACCCGGTCCAGGTCCATAGTGCGCCTCGTACGCGAGTTGTGCCATCGCCAGCGAGAATGGCTCCGGAGATCTGCCGATTTGCACTGGTCCAGGGTCCACAGGTTCACAACCAACAACACTAATCAGACTCGCCGCCCGCGAGGTCGCGCGTAAGCGATGTGGGCGCCAGTTGCTTGACCTCGAGGTACCGCCCCCAGGGGTCGACCGCGCCCGATCCAAAACCCAGGACGCGAAGTGGCACCTCCGCCACGGTTAGGTCGGTGGGACCCGAGAGCCGGTCGAGCTCGTTCCACTCGACGGGCGCGGAGACCGGCGCGCTCTCACGGGCCCGGGTGGAGTAGGCGCCGACCGCGTTGGCCCCACGCACGTTCCGCAGGTAGTCGACGTAGACCTTCCCCTTCCGATGGGCCTTGGCCATGTTTGCGGTGAAGGTCTGCGGCTCCTCTCTCGCGAGCCGCAGCGCCACCGCACGGGTGAACTCCTCGAGCTCCTCCCACCCATGCTCCGGCTGGAGGGGTACGCATACGTGCAGGCCCTTGCCCCCCGTCGTCTTCACGAAGCTCTCCAGGCCGAGCTCGGTCAGGAGAGTCCGCACGCGCCGGGCCGCCGTAGCGACACGGGAGAAGGGCAGCGCTTCGTCGGGGTCGAGATCGAAGATCACCTGATCCGGCTCCTCGAGCCGGGCCACCCGCGAGTTCCAGGGATGGATCTCGAGGATCCCGGCCTGGGCCAGGGCCACGAGCCCCGGCACCGAGTCCACGAAGAGATACTCCTCGCCCTTTCCCGGGACCGCGAAGCGCCGCACCTGTGCCGGCGTCCAGAAGCCCGGGTGCTTCTGATAGAAGGTCTCGCCGCCGACCCCGTCCGGGCACCGCACGAGGGTAAGGGGGCGGCCCGCGAGGTGTGGCAGTACCCTGTCGGCAATCGACACGTAGTACAGGGCCAAATCGAGCTTCGTAAAGCCGAGGCTTGGGTAGTAGACGCGGTCCGGATGGGTCAAGCGCACGCCGAGGAGATCGACGACCTCCTCGCCACTCGTGGCGTGCGTGCGGTTGACGTGAAGCCGCAGCGCTTCCCAGGGCCGGCCCGCGGCCACGGTGTCGACTCCGCCGCCCTCGACCGTCCCCGGACGCTCGCGCACGACGTGGCGCGCCTCCCTGTCGTCGCGAAGCCCAAGGAACACCGGCTCTCGCATCCGGCCCTCGTCCGTCCACTGCGTGAACTCGACTTGGGCCACGAGGTCGGGCTCGACCCATTGCACGCCCCGCCGCAGCGGGCCAGGGACGCCCACGAGCGGCGACGTCTCTCGCCGCCGAACATCCAACCGATGCTGCAGGTCGGCGAGCAGCCGGTCGTTGAACCCGGAGCCGACCTTGCCGGCGTACACGAGCTCCCCGTCTTCGTGAAAGCCCACGAGGAGGGCCCCGATCGACCCCCGGCCGTCAGAGGACGCCGTGAAGCCCCCGATTACAACTTCTTGACTCAGTCGGCACTTCGCCTTCCGCCAATCTCCCCCGCGCCCCTCCCGATAGGGAGCGCCAGCCCGCTTGCTCACGACCCCCTCCAGGCCCGCCTTGAGCACGTTCTCGAAGAACTCGCGGCCCATTCCGCGCACGTGATCGCTGAACCGGAAGGCTGCGGGTGCCGATTCAAGAAGGCGTCGCAGGACCTCCTTGCGCTCGTCGAGCCGCACCTCCCGGAGGTCCCAGCCGTCGAGGTGCAGGAGGTCGAAGGCGAAATAGACGAGCGGTGTCCCTCCCTCGGCGCGGCGCTGCAGGGCCTGGAAGCTCGTCGCCCCGTTGGGCAGCACCGCGGCGACCTCGCCGTCGAGGAGTGCGGTTCCCACCGGCAGGCGGCCCACGGCACGGGCGACCTGCGGGAACTCCTTCGTCCAGTCCTTCCCGTTGCGGGAGATGAGGCGCACCTCCCCCTCTTCGATTCGCGCCACGATGCGATAGCCGTCGTGCTTGATCTCGTGAAGCCAGTCGTCGCCTGCCGGCGGCGCGTCGACCACCATCGCGAGAGCCAGGGGCTGAGTCTGGGGGAGCAGCCCGCGCACGGCGCCGGCGAGGGCCGCGAGGCGGAGGGACGCGCCTCCCTGTCCCTCGGCCGGCCCGCCGAGATTCATTTGCCCGTCCGAGCCGACGACCTTCGAGTGCCAGAGACGGTCCCGCTCGGCGGCCACCTCGGCAAGCCCGCGCCCCGACTCGACGCTCTCCGGGCGCGCGCTCACGATGTCCAGCTCGGCCGCCGCCCGCGCGTGCTCGTCTTTGTCTTTGATGAGGAGCCATGCCTTGGGGTCCTCCCCCTTCATGCGTACGAGCGCCCACCTGCCGGTGAGTTTCTCACCGTGGAGGTGGAACTTCAGCTCCCCCTTCTTGAGCGCAAGACCCGGCTCGAGCACGGGGGTCCATGTTCCGCGGTCCCAGAGCACGACTGCCCCCGCGCCGTATTCGCCCTCCGGGATAACCCCTTCAAAAGAGCCGTAGGCGACCGGGTGGTCCTCGACGCGCATGGCGAGCCGCTTGTCGCGCGGGTCGTAGGATGGACCCTTCGGCACCGCCCAGCTCAGGAGGACGCCATCGAGCTCCAGCCGAAAGTCATAGTGGAGGCGCGACGCCGCATGCTTCTGAATGCAGTACGAGTTGCCCCCGGTGGAACGTGGCTCCCCGGGCGGCTCGGGGGTCTTGGAGAAGTCGCGCTTCTTCTTGTAGTCCTCAAGCGCCATCCAGGGATAGCTTACGCCAGCTGCCACTGGAGAGGGCCCGTTCCCTTCCTCCGAGACTCCCCAATAGAGCTCCTCGTGACTCCCACGCACAGGGTTTCTTCATGCGCGCCGAGAGCTTCTACAATTCTCGCGAGGTACATCGGCCTGGATTGCGCGAGCCGAAGAATAGGGCTTCAGCGCCACCCCAGTGGTACCCCAAACCCCTGGCGCTGAGCGCTGCGTCTGTAACTTGTTGATTTATTGGTACGTCCCATAGGGCTCGAACCTATAACCCTCGGCTCCGGAGTTATCGCGCTGGGCCAACTGGGCTTTGACCGGAACAATGGGCAGCCGTCCAGGGGCTCGGCTGCAGGAGAGTGGTCCGTTCCGGTCGACGTGTACCGACCCTGACCTTGGCATCGCCTCTGGCCAACCAGCAAGAGCCCGGCTCGGATCCGGAAGTTCTCGCTGCCCAACGACTCGTCAATCACCGCAGGTCCACGATCGAGTCCAGCAAGGCCGGAAGAAGAGGGAATCGGACGATGTCTGAGCTTGCTGCACAGAACTACTGCTCCCCCCTGATGCGAAGCACGCCGAGCCGCTTCCGTCGGGGGGGAGGTCGGGAGCGTGCAGGTAGCGGCTGACTGTGTTACACCCAATAGCGCGCGGCGGAAGAGGGCGAGCGAGCGCCGATGCCCTCCGGAGCGCGATCGGGGATCTGACATGACCAGCCAGAACGAGCGCGGCGACAACGAGGCACCGGGGGACGCGGTTCCGGCAGCGCCCGCCACTTCCAACCCCGCCTTGGCGTCGCGGTTCCAGCAGATGTTTCCGGTCCTTTCCACGGCCGAGATCGATCGCGTCCGACGTTTCGGCGAGGTCAGGCGGTTCCCGGCCGGGGAGCTGCTGTTCCAGGCAGGAGAGGCCGTCCCCGGGATGTACGTGATCCTCTCCGGCCGGGTAGCGATCCTGCCACGCGATGCGCTGGGACAAGGAGTGCCGATGGCGGCCTTCGCGCAGCTCATCGGGGCCCCGGTCGAGGAAATGACGGAGGTGGTCCCGGGCGAGGTCATAGCCGAGATCGGACAGCTTTCTGGAAGGGCGGACCTGAGCGTGTTCGACGCCAGGGCGGTCGGTGACGTCGAGGCGATCGTCGTCCCGCCTGAGGCGCTCCGAGCGCTGCTGGTCGCCGAGGCCGAGCTTGGGGAGCGCATCCTGCGCGCGCTAATCCTCCGGCGCGCTGCGCTGATCGAGATCGGTTTCGGAGGTCCGGTACTCGTCGGGGCCCTCAAGTCCCCGGATGTGACGCGGCTGTCGCACTTCCTCGAACGTAACGCGATTCCCTTCCGGGTGGTCGATCCTGATGAGGACCGGGATGCTTCGTCACTGCTCGCGCGCTTCGCCCCGAAGCCGGGGGAGCTCCCGATTGTGGTCCTGTCGGACGGCACGGTGCTCAAGAACCCGCCGAAGCAGGAGCTGGCGCAGGCCCTGGGCTTGGTGGCGACGAGCTTCCGCTCCGAACCGTACGACGTGGCCATCGTCGGCGCAGGTCCAGCCGGGCTTGCGACCGCGGTCTACGGCGCGTCTGAGGGCCTGTCCGTCCTGGTGCTGGAAGCGCACGCGTTCGGAGGACAAGCCGGCGCCAGCGCGCGGATCGAGAACTACCTGGGCTTCCCCACCGGCGTCTCGGGGCTGGCACTGATGGGACGCGCCTTCACGCAAGCGCAGAAATTCGGGGCCGAGTTCAGCCTGTCCACCGAGGTCAAGCGACTGGACTGCATTTCGGAAAGTTCAGGTCCTGATCCAGTGCACATCCTCGAGCTTGCCGATGGCCGGCGGGTCCGGGCGCGCACGGTCGTGGTCGCCACCGGCGCGCGCTATCGCCGTCCGGAGATTCCGAACCTCGCGCAGTTCGAGGGCCGCGGCGTCTCCTACTGGGCCTCACCGGTCGAGGCCCGGCTGTGCCGCGAGGAGGACGTGGCCCTCCTGGGTGGAGGAAACTCGGCGGGCCAGGCCGCGGTGTTTCTCGCAAGCCACGCGCGCCACGTGCGCGTTCTGGTGCGCGGGCCAGGCCTGTCAAGCACGATGTCACGCTACCTCATCGATCGGATCCGGGCCGCCCCGAACATCGCGCTGCTCTGCGACACCGAAGTCGTGGAGCTCCTGGGTACGCCCGACAAGGGTCTGCAAGCCGTACGGTGGCGCAACCAGCGAACCGGTGCCGAGGAACAGCACGCCATCGCCCACCTGTTCCTCTTCACCGGCGCCGATCCGGCTGCGAGCTGGCTCGCCGGCTGCGGCATCCCCCTCGACGAGAAGGGCTTCATCCGAACCGGCGCCGAGGTGGGTCCGACCGACCGAGTGCCGCTGCCGCTGGAGACCGGAGTCGAGGGGATCTTTGCCGTCGGCGACGTCCGTTGCGACTCGGTGAAGCGCGTGGGGGCGGCCATTGGGGAGGGGGCCGCGGTCGTGGCGCAGCTGCACACCTTCCTCGCCAGGCGTGGTTCTGCGCCAACCAGCGCGACGCGCGCGACGGCACCTTGATCTGCAGCTCCCCTGGCCTAGCGTGCACACAACTTTGATCCGATCTTCACGTAAGCCTTCGCCAGCGCATGCCTCGATTCGAGCGAACAGCGCGCGAAGAGTCGCCGGATCAGAGATGCCGGCGCGGGGCGGCCGCGAGGCGGTGGAAGCTGGCGGCGGTGAGTACCGTTGCACGACGCACGCTCAGAATGCGCTGGCGACTGCGCCCCGTGCCTGGGGAGATCCCGAAACGGAACGCGGTGAACCAGAAGAACGGCTTGCCCGAAACGGGCCCCCCCTCATCGCGCCTGGTATTCTTTCCCGCTGTCGAGTAGGAGGCATTCATGGGGCAAACGGCGCTGGGCCGCTCTTCGATGATGGCGCTGCTGTTCGTGGTCGGGGGCTCTGGACTCGTTTCCCCGGCGGGGGACGAGGACAAAGCCCTTTTGCGCCTAAAGGCAGCCAGTGTAGACCTGGGCAACCCCGAACACGCCAGCTTGGGGACGCTCGAGATCGGCATCGAACGATGGGCGACCGAGGAGGAGCACGACGAACTCCTTGATACCCTGATCGAGAAGGGCAGCGCAGCACTCCTTTCCGCCCTTCAGGAAATTAAGCCCCGAGCTGGCTACATCCGGAGTTCGATTCGCCCTGCCTGGGACATTCAATATGCCCGCGAGACACCATTAGGTGACGGGGGGCGGCGCATCATCATCGCTACCGATCGCCCGCTGGGCTTCCGGGAGCTGCGGAACTCAGCAGTGTACGAGTTTACGCTAGCCGAGATCCGACTGACCAAGGAGGGAAAGGGTGTGGGCAAGCTCGCCACTGCGGCCAAGGTCAGCTGGAACAAGGACACTCGGTCGGTGGAAATCGAAAACTACAACAATGAGCCAGTGCGCCTAACTGACGTCAAGGTGCTTGGGAAGAGGTAGTGCGGGTCAAAGCTCAAGGATTCATACAGCTAGGTCGGGTCGCGGGTGGAATGGCGGGAACCCTGGGCGTTGTGCCCCGCACGAAGCCTGGGGCAACGGCCCGGCTACGGCTCGTCAGCTAGCTCAGGGCCTTCGCGGTGTGCCTTCTGCGAGGCCACTGATGCCCTTGTCTCTCTGGAGGTCGGCGGCCAGGTCCCGAGCGAGACCGTCAGGAAGGCCAGCGGACCCGCGACGGTCCTCTGCCGACTTGCCAGTCATCGGCCGACAGACTCTGAACACCCGGCGAAAATAGAGATCGCCGAGCGATTGTGGGGCGCCAGAGGGGCGCGCGTAAGTGTGCATGGCTGTTGACTTCCGCGCAGCTTCAGCGGCGTGTCGTGTGCATGCGAGGGCGAGAGCCCGAGTGTGCCGCCGCCCTCGAAGCTGATCCTCGGTATTGGGCTGGTTAGGGGATGGCAGACCAACCGGCGAGCATGATCGAGGCTTATCGTCGCTTCTTGGGTGGCGAACTGCCCCTCGAGGAAGCAGCCCATCTGCTCAGGCGGCACGCCCGGTTTTGGCCGGCCGAGGCTGGGAGCCTGAAGGTCGACGCATTGGATGACGCGGAGCGGGAGAAGGCAGAGCAGCTCTTCTAGCGAGGCGATCCAACCCATCCTTGCTTCCTTCCTGGCCAGGGAGGTCGATGGCGAGGCCGCTGCCCGCCAGCTTGCTCCTCTGGTTTTGCCCGTGGGAGTCTTCACTCTGAACCTCCGCTTGCCGACCGGACAGGCAGTCTGTTCTATCTCGTGCAGTGGTTGTGGCACAGGTTGCCGCCCCATGACCCACCCAATGATGGTCCCGTTGACAACAATCTCATCTGACTGGGGCGGAGGTAACTGGCAGCCGTCGAATGCGATCTGCACCTGACGAGGTCCGGCGCGGTCGTGCGACGCGGCCCTAAGCAGTTGATCTCGATAGGCTTGAAGGAGTAGCGGCGTGGGAAGGCCCGTGAACCCAGCAGGCCCGCTTATCCGGCGGTACGAGCACAACCACTTCCATGGCTTTGTGGTGGCGGCGAAGCGGGCAGGCATACGGTGGGTGAAGTACTTCTCGGACAAGTCGCACGGCGCTGCTGCGGCTCTCAGGCGGGCACGGGAGTATCGCCGAGCCCTCCTGGACCTGCTCCCATGGCTTGCCAAGGTAAAGCGGCGGTACGTGCTGAACCGGACTGGCGTCATCGGGGTATCGCGGATCAAAGAGCGTGCCCGTTCGGGAAGACGCTTCGTGCGCTTTGTCGCCGTGTGGCCTACGCGGAACGGTCGCCCGCGGAAGACGAGCTTCCCTGTGGCACTTTACGGCGAGGCCGACGCCCGCCGCCGGGCTGTCAAGGCGCGGCGAACCGGCCTCGCGGAGCTGTTGCGTCCGCGAGGAGAGTGAGAGCCATCGAAGAGGTGGGTCTTGGCGGAGCAGGCAATGGAGCCTAGCAGCTCAACCCGGTGTTGGAGACGACCTGGACCGGAAAAGCGGACCAGATCTGGCGCCCATCCCGCCGAGAATTTGTCCCCGGCTTGTCCCCGAATGACACGCAGGAAAGCCAATCCCGCTAAATTGTTGATTCTATGGTGCGCCCGGTAAGGCTCGAACTTACAACCTTCGGCTCCGGAGGCCGGGAGAGTGGCGAGTTGTAAAGGTTGAGCCAGTTTCGGTGAGCGGCCCAGGCCACGACGGCAGGTGCGGTCAAGGAGCGCAATCCGGCGATGACGCCGATGAGGAACGCCAGAAACATTGTCATCACTTCTTATCTAGATCAGATCCGACTGGAACTTGACCTCTGCAGACGTGACGGCCTCCCTCTCAATTGCGTCATTGTTCGTGGCTACTTTCAGTACCCTACCGTGAAGCGCTGCCGCACATGGGTCGGGCGTTCCAGTTCGTCGATCATCGCGACGGCGTAATCCTGAACTGAAATCCTGCTCTGGCCGATAGCGTCTACTAAGAGCTGGTCGTTTCCGAGGCGGAACTGTCCCGTACGTTCTCCGAGCTTCAATTCTGCCGACGGGCTCAGATAGGACCATTCAAGTTCAGGCTCTTGTCGCAGTTGGTCCAGAGCATTGATCGTCGCCAAAGCACCTGGCTTTACCCAGAGCGGCATCTCCGGGCTGTCGACAAGACGGACTCCAGGTGCGACCTCCAACCCACCCGCTCCGCCCACCCAGAGCACCCTCTTGATTCCCGCCTTCTTAATCGCGGCGATGATGGATGCTGTTCCTCGAACCTGGTCGTCATAGAGGTTCGGGGTTCTTCCATCCAGG
>Ga0210399_10000082_pt1 | contig 67246 bp, 87 predicted proteins | sample IncBWC14MmetaG_FD_150865 | JGI IMG/M metagenome (GOLD analysis project Ga0210399, IMG submission 150865) | Forest soil microbial communities from Barre Woods Harvard Forest LTER site, Petersham, Massachusetts, United States - Inc-BW-C-14-M | ecosystem: Environmental > Terrestrial > Soil >...
CCTCCAGTCAGCGTGAGCGTCGGCGTATCGCCAGCAATATATCCAGTTCCCGGATTGAGCACCGTGATGCCGGTAACCTGCCCATTGCTGACAGTCGCCGCGAATGTCGCCCCCGTACCATGACCGCCCGAAATGACGACTGCGGGCGGCGTCTGATAAGCCGCTCCAGCATTAGTCACCACAACCAGCGGCGATAACCCGCCCGCCCCAAACGTCGTCGTGCCATCCCAAAGCCAATATCCGTTCGTCTGGTTGGAAACGGTAATGAGGTATTGCTGCCCCCACTGCGTGATCCCCTGGTTGAGTACCGACGGATTGATAATCGAACCGGCCATTAATATCGTCGTGACCGCAAGCGTCGTCGTGTTGACCACGACCACCGAACCGTCAGACATAAACACAACGCAGTAGGGCGTCACTCCGATGTTGAAAAAATCGAAGAATACGATCGTCAGGGAATCGGTACGCGTGAAGATCGCACTGCCCACATCCCACAAAGTACGAAGTTGCCGCGGCCCGACCCGGATAAAACCGTCTATCCAGTAGCACTTCTCGTCCGGCACGCCGGTCCGGCCGCCCGACGTATCGAGTCCCATCCACTGATCGTGGATGAGAGGCTGCGGTCCCGCAGGGAGGTACGGGTTAGCCTGCTCTTGGGCTGCTTGCTCGGGCTGTTCGAGAGACATTTAGTAAGTCCAAGTCCAATGCACTTTCGAACGCCTGACCATCCAGTTTCCAACTAAATACATTACTCGCCGCCAACGTGGATACGAATACCAGCGAGCCAAAGACTCTTGATTAAGCCGAGCATTCAAATCGCAAAACCGCTGAAACATAGGGTCTTGCCCCTTTGCGTGCTCGCCAAAAGAACCCATATTAGATTCTCCCGTATCGATTGGGCGCGCGCCCAACCCGCGCATAGTTGCTGTAGCGCAGCAAATGCATGTCAAATAGTTCGAGGTAGAACTTAGCAGCATTGAAATTTTGTAAGTCAAGGTAGCACAAATGGGCAGTAAAGTACTTCACTGCCTCGCTCCAAGGATCAGGGAGAATCTCGACGCTCAAGTCGGTCTTCAGGTCTTGCGGCAAGCACAGACAATCCAGCTCGTACTGATACGCCTGCGACGGCAACGGATAAACAAACAAGCTTCCCGCCGTCCCCTGACCAAATTGAGCAGCGAACGCTGGCACATACTGGTATTGAAACGGGTACTGGCGAATCATCGCCTGATAGTCGGAGAACGCCGCAACGTAGAGCGTGTAGCGATAATTCGCGTAAATCACCGACACCGTGCGCGCATAATAGATCGCCCCCACACCGGGGAACGCGCTGAGATCGATGTCAGCGTAATTGTAAACCTCCAATCCCTGACTAAACTGCGTAGTCGCCGAGAGCACCGGCGTCGCCGCCGCCCCAGTTCCCCCGCCGCCCGAAAACGATATTTGCGGCTGAAAGTAACCGTAACCGCCGTAGTTGATATCGACTGTCGAGACCTTCCCGCCGCTGATCAGAGCCTGCGCAGTCGCCTGGCTGCCGTTAGGAAACGCCCCCATGCCTGAGGGAAAATCCGGCGCCGTGATCGTGACCGTAGGGGGGCTGGTGTAACCCGACCCGCCGGCCGTCACGCTCGCCGACACGATCGAGCCCGAGATCGGCGTGAGTACCCGCACGCACTGCGCGCGCATCGCCACCTCGCGGCGCGCGGTGTTGACATGAGCAATCATATCGAGCGGGTTGATCGACTCTTGACGCGCGTCGCGCAGGAGACGAGTGGTGTCTTTCAAATACTGATTCAGCGACGCCATCAGCCCGTCGCCTTCTGCAGACCGAGCTTGCTCGTAAGCGTCGGATCAAGCGCTTGTTCGTACTGGGAGCGCAGCACCGATGGGTTCGCAAATTGTCGCGCGCGCCCCATGAACGTCTTGTACTGCCCGAACAAACGCTCGGCATCCGCAATCCGCGCATTCGTCTGCGCCGACATGAGCGCAAGATACGCAGCAAAGAACGGTGCAGCGTCAGTCCATAAAAATGGAATTGCCTCCACGTCGCCGTCAGCCGCTAGCTTCTGCGGGTAGCAAACGCAATCGCAGCTGAGCACATAGACCAAGTCGGGGGGCGAATCGAGGTAGAAACTCCCCGACGCGCCGCTCCCCGTGCTCTGCCCGCTCGAACCCTGAGCGAATTGACTCCACTCGACCGGCGGACCCGCCTGCGGCTCCGGGTTGTTCAGCGAGAACAGCTCAAACCACGGCCACGCTCGCGACTCAACGCGCTGGAAGCCGTCGCCAACCGCGTAGCGCACCGACCGGACGTGAATCACGCCCTGCACGCCCGTCGTCGCCGCGACCCCGACGTTGATGGACGAGAAGTTGTAGGCGCGCTGCCCAATAACGGTCGGAATCGTACCAATGGCACGGATACATTCACCCTCACCGGCGAGCTGCCCGCGCGCCGTATTGATCCACCCCGTGAGGTCAGACGTAGCGTAGAGTGGCGACGGCGCTGCCGGGTTCTGGAGAAGCTGCTGGGTTTGAAGGAGATATTGATTGAGCACCGGCAGTCCTCCCGCCGGTCACACGCGCCTCAAAACCGGGTTGGCAGGTGTCGATCGTCCAGCGTCCAGCACATAATACGCCTGCGATCCATCGGGGTTCAAGCACAGCAGCGGCGTATGAAGCTGCTGCGCCCGCGCCATGGCCCCCGGCGTCGCGCCCGAGTCGGGCAGCGTATGCACTTTTTGCGCAAACTTCTGCCCGATACCGGCACCCGTGACCGCAAGGCTATAGGTCTCAGCCACGTTACGCCGCCGGCTGGATGATGCACACGTCGGGCTTGGAACCCATCGTCAACGAAATGGTGCTGGTGCCCACGATGGTGCCGGTCGTGGCTGTGACCGGATCGGCAATGAAAAGCGGTGACGGCGCCGAGAAGAACAGTCCGCTATCGTAGATCGTCCCGACCTGCGCCGCAATCGTGCCGGCACCACCGACCGTCAGCGCGATCTGCGCGGCACGCGGCCGCGCGCGAAGGAAAAGAAAATCCTCGCTGTTGGTGAACGTGCCCTGCGGCGGGTAACCGCCGACGGTCGTCACATATCCCAACGTACCGGCATCTCCTGAAATCGTCGATCCGCCGATCACCGACGCCGTGACCACGGTCTGAAGCATGACCGGATTGACGCTGCCCGCCGTACCGACGCCCGACACCACCAGCGAGATGTTTGCCGGGTTCGCAATCGGGTTGCCGGGGTTGGTGCAGAGCAGGCCGGTAAGCGAGCCCGACGCGCCGATCGTGAACGTAATGGTGCCGAGGGTGATGCCCGTCACGAGGTTCGGATCGGTCGGGTTCGGCAAACACACCGCGTTGAACGTCGTACCGGTGTAGCCGGCGCCCGGATTGGTGAAAGTGAAGCCGCTGACGGTCCCGCCCGAGATCGTCGCGTAACCCGACGCCGCGATGCCACCGACGCCGTTCGGGTTCGATCCCGCCGGCGGCGGCGAAGGAATCATCACGATCGGCGGCACACCATAGCCAGCACCCGCATTAGCGGTCACGATCGTCGCCGTGTTCATTGACAACTGGCCACCAACAATCGGCTGCCACGTCGAACCGCCGCCGCCGGTCACCGCGACCGTGGTCGATGCTTGCACGTAGCCCGAACCGGGCGCAATGATCACGCCCCACACCGGACAGCCAAGCCGGTTGGAGATGCGCAGGTTGAAGCCGTCACTCTTGACGTAATAGAGCCCGTCATTCCACGCCGCGGCGGCAGCCATCACCCACACGCCGGTGACGGGGTCGAGGAACTCCAATGTGAGGTACGAGCCAAGCGATATCGCCCACGTACCCGCAGGGATCGGGATCTGGTCGCCGGCATTCAGCGTGATCTTGTTGCTCGGCGCATCCAGCGGAGCGTTTTGCAGCTCGCTGGGATACAAATTCTGCGGCAACTGAAAGCCAAGGCCGGGACCTGACAGGGGAGCGGACACTGGCTAACCTCCTTAGAACGAAGCGCTGAGCGGGGACAGATTATAGCCCCAGAAACCCGAGCTGGACTTGGCCGACACGTAGTCGTAGCCAACCACCACGACGCCCTGCTGCCCGATCTGCCCGAGCGGCACCAGCGAGTAGAAGCCAGAGAAGTCGAACGCGGCGTCCTCCGACAGGTACATCGCCGTGTACTTGACGTTGACCCCGAACACGTTGCCCTGCGGCACGAAGTGGTCGGCGAAAATCGGCACGCCCGACACAATGAGGTTCGGGAACGACGACCTGATCTCGATGTCCTTGCTGCCGGCCCCCGACATGCCGGGATAGACGACCTGCTGCTCGTTCCCGATAAAGTCCTTATTGAGCGTCGCGTAATCGCCAGGCGCCATGACCACGAAAGTCGGCGCTTCGCCACCCGCGTTATTCGTGACGTAGGCGAGCAGCGTGGACATGGTCGAACGGGTGAAGCCGATCGTGCCGAGGTTGAACGTGCCCGACCCGAGGTTGATGTACTGGCCCTTAAAGGCCGAATTGCCCGCAGCCGTGCGCGAGATGCCCCCGTAGGTCGGGAAGTTGGTCCCGTCGTCGAACGCATCCTGCATGCTGTTCGGAAACAGCGGGTTCGACGAGTTGTTCGTGAACGACAGCCGCGCCATGTTCTGACGCGTCACCGCAAATACGTCGTTCATGCGCGCCTTGAGAAGACTGATCTCGCGATCGGTCGCCTGCAGCACCGTCTCGCCAAAGGGGAGCGGCACGGGCACGACCCAATAAGCGAGATTCCACTGGCCGTTTTGAACACCGGGCGTGATAACGGGACTGTTGAAGCCGCCGCCGTAGCCAGTAAATTGACCCTGTACCATGCTTTGTCCTTGCATTGGTACAGTAATCTGGTTGAGACCGCCGGCCGCACGCTGCGCGTTGCCGGTCATGTAAAAGAGGAAGGGGCTTCCAAAGTAAATTTGAACGAAAAGTCTGGGCACAAACGCCCTTCTCATAACAGCCGAAAGCTCGTTATAAAGGCTGCCCGCCGCTGGCGCGACGCCAATACCAGGAAGTGGCAAACTAGCCTCCTACGTTAGCGTCGCGCTTGTCCGCGAATCTCGCTCAACGCTTCGCGCGCGAGCTTGTCCACCACGAGCGTTGACTGGCCCTGCGACTCGATGAGCTTCTTAAGGTCCACTTGGTCGTCAGCCGGCGGCGCGAGGAAATCCCACGGTCCCGAACTAGCGCTGGTCGCGACCGGCGTCTGCGGCGGATGCTCGCGAAGGAAGTGAGCCCAAGCAATCTTCGGCTTGGTGATACCCTCCTCCTCCATAATCTTGCGCACAGCTGCTTCGCCCTCAGCAAGCAGGCCGTGGTTCCGACGCAAATCTTCAAAGTCACGCTCGATGCCAGCACTCAGGTCAGAGAGCTTCTTCTCCTGCTCGCGCGCTGCCTTCTCGTCGGCGAGCTGCTTCTTCAGTTCCTCGACAGAGGTTTGGAGCGGCGCCACGCGCTGCTCAAGCGGATCAGGCTGATCCAGCTCGGGGATCTCGGCTTTGGGATCGAACGCCTTGTTGGCCTCAAGCAGCTTGCGCCGCGCGACGGGATTCTTCATCCACGCACCGATCTGCTCACGCAGCTTGCGGTTAGCGCGAACTTCCTCCTCGTCCACTTCGATAAGCGCCATCACTTGGTTCCGATGCTGCTACCCGCGTTCGGGATGTGGGAGATGGTCATGGCGGGCGACGACGCCTGCGCCGGCAAGTGCGACTTGCGTCCCTGAATGTCATCCGACTCCATATCGACGCGCACGATCTGCTCGTCCGACTTGGGGATCGACTTGGCGGAATTGTGAAAAAGGTCCATTAGGATCTCCTATGTAAGTCCTCAACAAAAGCTGCTTTCAGCCGAAGCGCATCAGCGCAATTAGCCCCATCATTTTTCGAAAGATGGATAGTCCGATTGCTAATTCCACGACGCTCGATACGTGCAGCGAGCGCCAGCAACTCCTCAACTTCGTGTTGCGAAGGACGCGGCAACAAGACCTCTCCCTCAATAAGCATGACCCTTCCTCGGCCTCGCGACGTGTTCAACCGATCGGCCGGACAAATGCTGTTCGCCGGACAAGAGCGGTGTGCCGGGCAGCGTGTCCTCGCGCACCATGGCGGTCGCCGTGTTCTCGTACTTGGACGGCATCTCGTCCTTGCACTTGAAAATGTCGGTCATGCAGCCATCCCTTGCTGCCCAGCCTGCTGGCCCCCGGCGCCGCCCTGCTTGAGCGCCTGCATCTGCTGATTCGCCTGGGTAGCGCGCATCATGGTGTTCTCAGCCATGCTCTTCTGCCCAGCCGGCGTCACCGACCCAGGCGGCACGTGCTTGGCGAGCGAGCCGAGCGCCTTGAGCACCGCGGCGCCCACCTCGGACGTGGCGCCGAGCATCGGGACGAGTTGCTGAAGCTGTTCGACGATCATGCCAAGTTTCTGGAGTCCGGCGGCCTCGTACCCCTTATTGGGTGTCGGGCCCGTCGCCGACGACACGCCCATGGGGGGAGCTTGCGCTTGAGCGCCGCCGGGCATTCCAGCTTGCGGGGTGACGGGCACTGTGTGGCAGCCTGTTTACTTGCGCCGGCCGCGTCGCCCACGCCGATTGTACGTCAGCATAGTGACTCTCCTGGTTGCGCGTGGAACTATTCCCACGGTTACGCTCAAGAATCCTCGCTGCCCTTGTGAATCTCAATAGACTTTGTTATGGAAGTTCTAGGAGCTATCAGGACATCCTTGCGCGCATGCCATCCATAGACCAATTCCTCGATGTCAGAGACTGCGCCAGGATACTCAAAATGAGCACGCGATTCGTCTATCTTGCACTGCGTTCAGGGCGAGGACCGCGCTACCAGCGTTGGGGAGGCGAAAGAGGCCGCTACCGGATACGCTACTCCGACCTGATGCGATGGGCGCAAAGACCAAACGGAAAGGAACGCTGATGTACTGCCTCACCATCTGCTTCGGACCGGCGGCTACGACGTGGGCGCTGATGTTCAAAACGGAAGAAAAAGCGATCCAAGCACTGCAATTTGTCAACGAGCATGTGGACGGCAACTTCACTGACGATTTTGGTCAGACAATCGCGCTAAAAACATCCGAACTTCACGGCGTCATGCTCGAAGACCTCGGCCTCAGCAAGCTCGCTCACATCGAGCGCGCACTCCACCAGGCGCGCATGCAAGCCGAAGGGCAAAAAATGGCGCAGACCGACCCGGCGCTCATGCACGCCGCGCGAGGACCGAACATCATCTCGCCGATGATGGGAGGCAATGGGAGATTTCCAACTTGAAAGAGAGGTGATGCCTTTTGAAGACCGGATGCCGACTCTGCCTAGTGGGCCTAGCCTTTTTCAGTGTACCAACGGTCCATGCCAGTTTTTACGAAGCCCCGATACGAAAGTATCGGGGCTAGTGCTTCCCTCCTCCCACCTGCCGCAGCAACACCTTCTCGCCAACCTCGGGGTGCTCCTGCATGAGCTTCTGCATGAACTGCGCCTTCTCAGCCTTGCGCTCGCGCGCCGCGAGCTTGGCCGCCTCCTTGTTCGGGTAGTGCATGTTCTCGAGCACGTACTCGTCGTCCACGATCCCCGACTTGTGCGAAGCAAAAATAAGCTGCTCAGTCTCGCTCGCAAAGATCGGACTGGAGCTGTGACTATCCACCGTCACCCGCCAATCGTCAGGCAGCTCCGACAAGAGAAAGCGCGTCTCTTCACACGATTCAAACGTGTCGCCATTCGTCCAGTAGAACCGCCCATCCTTCGCCTCCATGATCGACAGCGTGAGATCGGCCGAATCGGCGCACTGCCGCTCCACTAAAAGAGAGCGATCGCGCAGTGTCGGCGAAGCCGTCTTGACCAGCGTGTCGGCGTGCACGCCGGCCCGCACGCCAGGCTCGCCCTGCCCGCGCATGATCTCGGGAAACGACCCCAACTCGTTGATCTTTTGCTCAAGGTGCTGAATCATCGGCAACAGTTCGGACGGAAACTTGGGCGTCAAATCCTTGATGTCTGACCCTGCCCCTTGGTTCAAATAACCGGCGATCCGCGCCTGCGAGTACAACTCATCCGTCATCCCCGACTCACCAACGAACCCCAAAAACTTGTCTATCTGCTGCCCTATCAAACGTCGCGCGTCAGCGTACCACTCCGACAGCAAACCCTGCGGCTCAATCAAATCAGTCAGCTCGCTGCGCCCCCAAAACCAGTTCGTCACCTCGTTAGGCTGGATTAGACGATAAGGCTGAAGCCGAGAATCCTTGATCAGCAAGTTCGCCCTAGCAAACCGCGGCGCGATGACGATGTCGGGATCGACTACGATGATAGTCGTGTAATCCTTCTCGTCCTGCACCCATAGCTCGTGGACCTTAACAACCGGCGCCATTACCTGCGGCCCCATGACCGCATAATTCGGATCGTTGCCAAGCTGTACGATACCGCCCGGTGCCGGCTGCGTCGCCCCCTGAAGCCCAGTGTTTAGCTGCGACGCCGACAGAACCTGATGAAAGTAACTCGTCATATCCGACATCGACGAACCGGTTGTCGCGTGCGCCTTGATGCGGTCGTAAAGCTTGTCCGCGTCCGGCATGTGCCAGATGCGCCGCCACACCTCGGCCAGCGTCATCACGGTCGTCTCGCACAGCGCGATCTGCTTATTGATGTCGTTCTCAGCCTCGTTGTAGACGCCGAATCGCCACGGCAACACGAGTTTCTGATAGTACCGCGGCGTCTCCTTCTCGCCCTCAACCTGCACAAACTGCTTGAGAATGGCAGCGCCGTACTTGAGCGCCTCGAACACGCCAAGACCGAACAGGAGGTCCGTGTTGCTACGATCCCACTGGCGGGTCAGCACGCGCGCCGCCACCTTCGCCCGCTCCATCTCACGCTTGGGATAAAGGTTCTCGTAGTCCAAATCGAACTTAAGCTCCACGGGGCTGTAAAGATGCGCCGCCGACCGCTCCAGATGCTGGTGCATCATGTTGACGAGCGACTTGGTCCCGTCGTAACGCCCAGTTTCGGTGATTGCGTTGAGAAGCCGGCACTGCGCCTCGCGCGAAGCCGCACTCACGCGGCACTGCTCGATCGTCTCGTTGGCAAAAGCGAGCAGTGCGCGCTTCTCGGCGGGAACACGGAGCATCAGACGCGCCGCCTATAACCAGGCTGCAACACCTCGTTAGCGGGCAAGTCGCCCACCTTATCCCACCCCATGCGCTCGGCGTGCGCACCACGCAGCGCAGTCTGCGTGCGCGCACCAGCATTGGGGAACGGACCGCCCGAGACATCGGTGCTGTACTCCAACCCCGCCGAGTAACCCACCTGCGCATTGGGATTGCGCGCACGGATCGCATCCATGTTCTTCGTAATAACGTTATGAACCACTGGCGCTGCCACATCGCCCTCGTGGCGCGTCGGCGCGAGGTCGGTGATCTTGAGCCCCGACATCTCGGAAACAGGGACGCCCGCCATCTCAGCCGCCATCTCGGCTCGCCGCTCCGACCCACGCTCCATATCGCGATAGACCTTGTCGCTCGCCGTCGTCGAGGCGTGGCGAATGAACGGTACGACTATGTCATCGTCGTCCCGATCGTGCCCCACATAGGCGCCACACAGCATGCAGTTCTTGGGCATCCCCTTACAGGGATCCCACGCGAACTTGCCGCGACAGTCAGGGCAGCGAAGACTGAATGCCATTTTAATGACTCCGGTGGCCCGCCGGCTAAACCAAGGTCACCCAGGGCTCGATCTCTCCGTGTAGGTAGAGACCCGTAATCCTCAGCGGGCCGCCACAATCATCTATAACGCCATGACAACCTCGCCGCCTCCGCCTGCTGGCGCACTCTTGCGCGCTGCTTCTCGGCGAAGAACGCCTCCAGCTTGTTCTTGTTGAACAATTGCAGAGCCCCCTGCATTGTCAAGGCCCGCCGCGCCGCCTCCGCCTCGCGCGTGAGCTTGCGCATGATCAGGTTCTTCCTGATCTCCTTCTGCCAATAATACACCATCAGGGCCGCAGAAACAGCCCGGTCGTCCTTCTTACCGCTCGGCGCCTCGATCGTGTCGCCGTCCTGCGCGAGCGTGCGCATCTCTTCGATGAGGTCGGTCGATCGCACGCGGAACAACCCCGAAATCACGTAGTCCCGCAAGTGGTTCATGTACATGACTTTGAGATTAGTGTTAGTCTTCATGTGCCAGTTCTGGCCCGCCGCCATCCCGTCCGGCCGTGTGTAGATGAACGTGCGCACGTTGCGGAATATATTCTTAAGCCCCTTCTCCTCGATCTCCCGCGACTGGTAGCCATTGTCGATCTGGTGCCGCAAGCTCTTGATCTCGTTGAACACCGTCTGACCCGGCCCGTTCAGCTCCAGCACATAGCGCACCTCAGCCTTCTCGGACCCACCATACCAGCCCATGATCGCCGCGAGCATCCACGCAAACTGCTGCGGCGTCGGGTGCGGCGAAGCGAACTCGGCCACCTGATCGATGCCATCGGCGTAGCAACGCCCCACCTCGATCGAGGAGCGATCATTGTGCTCGTTTTCCCCGAACGCGGTATCGACGCCGAGACAATAGACGCCCTCGGGATCAGGCTCCTCCCACACCTTCATCTCGGTCAGCTTCACGGAGTTCGTCCGGTGCACCATCATCCGGGAAAACTCGTCGCCGGGCGTAAAGTGATAGCGATCGAAGCGGTCGGAGGCGGAGTAATGGTACTGCGCCGTGAGCTTGTCGGCTGGAATAAACTGCGAACCCGTGATCTGAAACGCCTCGTCCTCGGTCCACGGCTGCTCCTGGATGCGAGTCGTCGAACCCTCGTACTCGGTTGTCGTGTCGGAATCCGTCTCATAGACAGCCGTCGGATCCATCTTGCGCCTGATCCAGGCAAGCTGCTCCTGCGTAATCTCGTGCCCGTACAACTCGCGTACCAGCCTGATCTTGGCGACCTCGCGCTCAGTTGGCACCTGCGCGCCATAGCGCAGGAAGTCGGGATCGTCGCGACCAATGCACTGGCTAGGCTTAGACCACCACCCGAGGAACACGCAGCAACAATGCGCCTTGTCCCTACGCGCCTCCTCCCACATATCCTGCCACTTGTTGGGACCGCGCGCCGTCGATTCTTTGATATAAAGCCGGTCAGGGTTCACGTCCGACAGCGACTGCTCGAACGCCTCCAGACCCTCGTCGTTGTCGTAGGAACACAGCTCCGATAAAGTCGCGAAGGCAAGGCCAATCGACCGCCCCAGCGTACCCGACGACTTGGACTTCTTGACGCCGGCCGACTTGAACAAAATCTTAGAGTTGTTCTCCAGCGTCAGCCCCTCGCGGTTACCCTCGCCCGCCCCCTTGACGTGAGGAAACTTGATCGATTCAGGCAGGTCGCGGATCATCGCAACCAGCTCCTGGCGGGCATTCTCGCGGTTGGGAGCGGTGTCGAACACCAGCGCGCCAGCAAGCCCGCGGTGAATGCCCAACATGAAGACCGTGAGAGCACGGACGATAGTGGAAATGCCAAGCTGGCGGGACTTCAAGACAAAGATGTGGTGAACGTCCCGCTCCAGCGCATCAAAAATCTCGGTAATGAGCTTGATCTGACCGTCGTAAAGGTTCTCGCCAAGACAGATGTGCCCATCGTCCTTAGAGTCGATGCTGCAGGCGTTGAGGAACTGGTAAAAGGCGGATTCTACAACGTCTCTTTTGCGCTTGGACCATCCTGGCATCAGGCAATCATATAGACTACCCACATCAAAGCAACAACAGTGGCTCCTATCCACCAGCCCCAAAAGAATCCTTCCGCCCACATCGGATCGATACGAATTTTCATCGCCTCAAAAACCCCGCCTGACTTTGCCGCTGCTGCGCATCAAGCACCTGCAACTCCGCGTCGCACTTAGCCTTGAGCATAAGCCAAAACGTCATCCCGTCCTGCCGCGCGTCGAGGATGACGGTCGCGATCGGGTTGCCGCAATCCTTCGGGGGCACCACGACGAACGCGCCGCCAAAGCCGGAGGCCACGTTGCGGTCGATCTCCTCGGCAACGCGGAGAAAAAACTCCGCGTTGGAGGGAGGCTTGGGCTGCTCGTCAGCCACGAACTAGGGACCGGGGCTAGCTGGCACGGGCTGCGAAACGTGCGTAGCGTCAGCCGTATCAAGCACGATGTTAGTCGGCGTCACGTCTTGCACAATGTCTACAACCAGCGTCACTATCTTCAAACCGGACGTATCAGACACAGTGACCGTGATCCCCGGCGATACCTGCACGAGCGGCGTGAGAACAATGGCGGGATTACCACCCTTGTCCGTCCCAACCGCAGCACCGAGGCTAGCCGGCTTACTGGAAGTTACCGAGAACACGTCCCCGGTCGGAACCGGCTCGGTTGTACCAGCCGTGTTCTGAGTCTTGATCGTGATGGTATCGATCTCGTCGTTCGGCAGCTCGTAGTTCGGCATCAGCTTTCCTTTCTTGGTTTGACGCGTTGGCAATTCAAGCCCTATAACGGTAGGCTTGTGGTAAAACATGTACAGAGCTTCAACCAGTTGCTGAAAAGCCATGAACGCTTTTTACCTCACATAGCGGTGCGAATAAACGTTCTTGACCTGCGCATTGAGCGCCTGCCCCACCGACGGCGCGTTCGCGATCTGCACAGCAAGCTCCTCGGCCACGCCCACGTAGGCGCTGACACGACCACTCTGCCACGTCACGAGAAGCTCGTTTGAGTCACTGTCGTAACCAACCTCGGCGACGTGGGAGGAATAGACCGGCTGGGTCCAGCTCATTTGTCCTTCCTCTCCCAATGCCGACACCACCCGTGCGAGGAAATCCTGCCCTCGACGAGGGTGCACAAATCCGGCTTCCTGAACATGGAACAGCCCTCGCACTTATGCAGCGCCTTCGGGTTATCCTGATACTTGGCCTCGGTCTTGGTGATTTTCATCGCACCATCCCGTGTTCCTTCGCCGCGTCCACCATGATCTGATGAACCAGAGGGAGCAGCACCTCGTCGGTGTCCTCGACGGTCTCGTCGGCAAAGAGGAGGAAGGGAATCTTGAGGAGCGGCCGGCGCGCGGGATCGTAGAACGGGTTGCCCTCCGGGACGCGCCACACCAGGACGCGCCTGCGGTCGCGGTTGTGGTCGCCCAGCGTCCTGAACTCAGCCTCCATCTCGTCCACGAGACCCACCGCGCGCTGGCGGTTCTTCGCGAACTCCTTCGCGGGCAAGCGAATGCGCGCCCGGCGATCGGGATGATCGGCGAAGAACTGGGCGTCTTGATCAGTCATACCGCTCCCCGCACATACCATTCGTATTCTAATCTTTTTATCTCTCTTGCTGCCTCTTGAAAGAGATCGCGCCAATCGGCCGCAAGCTGATCGTAAGTGCGCGGGCTCAACGTGGCTTTAACGCGTTGGTCGCACTTGGCCGCCGCCGTCTCAAGCCGCATCACGAGATCACTCATTGAACTTCTCCTCACGCTCTCGCGTCGCCTCCTGCAAAAGACCATAAACGTCTTGACACTCACGGTTCAATCTTTTTATTTCTCGCGCCGCCGCTTGCAGAAGAACGCGCACGGCGTCAGCCTGTATATAGTAAGTAGATGTCTTCGCGAAACCTTCGCTTTGTTTAGCGAACTGAGTCGCCACCCTTTCAAGCTGCGTTACGAGATCGCCCATTGAGCTTATCCTCCAACGCTGACGTTATTCCCTTGAACACGCTCGACCAGCTTTCGCCCTGGAGCTGCCTGAAAATACGATGCTTCGGCGTCCACAGCAGCTTTTCACCCGCGAGCCCGACTCGGTAGTCGCGGCCGCCCCACGAGTACGGTATCCAGCATTCCTTCCCTGCGAGCGCCGCGATGTGCCCGAGGGCTGACTCGCAGCATATCACAAGGTCAAGGTCACGCAGGAGAGACACTGTGTCCGCCACGTCGCTGATGTAGGGCGTGAGATCACGGATGAACCCAGCCGCCCCAGCGTCATGCATCTCCTTGCCCTTCTCATCCTTTTGAAGCGAGTAAAGCTGCACGCCCGGCACGCGCAGCAGCTCGAAGAACTGGGTCACCGGAATGTTGCGAAAGCGATCAATGTCGTTTGCAGGCGAGCCCGACCACGCAATGCCGACGTGCAGCTTCTTGTCCGGGACCTTCCAGGTACGCGGCATCCCAAAGACGGGCGCTTCTATGTGCTTCTGGTTGGTGACATCTTTGTTCGCCAGCCCGAGCGCATAGGGCAGGCTCACAAACGTCGTCCAGTAGTCGGCCGCCGGAAACGGCGCCGGCGCCGGGATCAGGTTAACGTTCGGCAAGTGCACAAAGGCGTGCGAAAAGAGCCGCAAGAGCGCCGGCTGGATGAAGAGATGAAGGTAGCGGGCCCGCTTCGCAGCGAGGCCGACGAAGCGCGCAAAGGACAGCGTGTCGCCCAACCCTTGGTCCGCCGCCACGAACACGGTCTTGCCCGGCTGGCCCGCCCAATTCTCGTAGGGAAACTTAAGGAACTGCGGCAAGCGCCATTCAAACCGGCGCTCGAAGTGCCTGAAACCGCGCTCGTAATCGCCGTTAAACAGGCAAGCAAACGCAACCGCAATCTCGCAGTTGGCGTTCTCGGGCGCGTCCTTAGGGCACAGCTCCCAGCACTTCTCAGCCGCCACCTGCATGTGAACGCTGTCGCAAAGGTGCGACCGGATCAGCGACATGTTGAGCCAGCCAAGAAAATGCGTATCGTCGAGCTTGAGCGCGGCATCGGTCGCGAGCAAAGCTTCGTCGGTACGCGCCAGCGAGTGCAGCCGCCAACCAAGGTTGACGAGGGCGCGCACTTTCTCGTCCTTCGTCATCTCGCACTGGAGAGCGAGCCGCCAGTTGGCAATCGCGGCCTCATAGTGGTTGAGGTTCGAGTTGTTGTTGCCGGCCTGAAAATGTCCCTCGTACCACGTCGGATCGGCGAGGCAGGCGGAAGAAAAAAGCTGGTAAGAAGTCGTGAGATGCCGCGGGTCGGTCGCGGTATTATGCGCTTCCACCGCTTGATTGTAGAACTTCACCGCCTCGCTGCGATTGCCCATTCCTCAGCATCCTCCTAACCTGTGTCGCCTGCACCGGCTTCTCGCCACGCAGACGCACGCCCATCTCATTGAGGCGAGTTGCCACACGGTGCGGGCGCGCATGCAGCTCGCGCCATAACTTGGCAGTCAGACGAATAACCTCTTGCTCATCCTCGCGAGGCTCGAGCACCGCCTGCCTGCCCTCGCCTACAACTTTAAAGCCGTAGGGCGCTTGCCCGCCGATGTGACCGCCGTTGCGCCGCTTGCCGGCGCGGCCCTCGATTGTGCGCTCGCTGATGCGCTCGCGCTCGAACTCGGCGACGAGGGCGAGCAAGCCAAAGAACAGCTTGGCGACCCCGTTCCCCGTCACCGGCTCGGCGCCCATGTCGATCAGGATCAGATCGATCCCTCGCTTCTTGAGCTGCTCGGCCGTGAGCATGGCGTCGGAGGCCGAGCGAAACAGCCGATCGAGCTTGTTCGCCACAATCACGTCTCCCGCCTTGGCGGCAGCGAGAAGCTCGGCGCCGGCAGGACGCAAGCCAAGCGAAATCGAGCCGCTGACACCCGCGTCCTCGTAATGGGCGAAGTCGTGCGCGGAGGCGCCGCGCAACTGCGCAACCGCCCAGTTCTTGCGCCGCTGCTCGGCAAGCGAGGTCGCGCCGTCGGCGGCTTGCTCTGCTGTGCTCACGCGCGAATACGAGAGAATCATCTCAGCACTCCATCAACGGAGGCAAGTACCTCACCGTAACCACGTAGGGCTTATCAGGAGGCGGCGAGAACTCAATCGTGTTAACGAATATAGCACACGCCCTTGGCCTGCCCGCTTCCAGATTGCGCTCCAACGCCAAGGGGTTTACAATCTGCAGCACGTATCTATGCAATTGGTTGTGCTTTTGATTACCCTCGATCCACGCTGCCACCACCTGACTATAAGCTGGCAGCTTGTACTTGGTCTTTCCCTTACGTAGCTTCATGACGCACCTCCCGTGTAGTCACCCTTACTACACGGACGCCCTGGTGTCAAGCCTCGCTCGCTTAATCGCACGCTGCACGCCCTCCGCGAGGAACACCTTCGGCCGATAAAACTGCCGCATCTTGGCGGTGTCGGCAACACGCCAGAACACGCCTTCGGGCTTGGTCTTGTCCACAGTTACCTTCGCCTTCCGAGCCGCGTAGACCAGAGCTATACGCGCCAAGTCCAAAAACGAAGTTGGGTAGCCGCTCCCGATATTGAGCGCCTCTCCCGGCGCGAGCTTCCACGCCGTCTCCATGACGCAGTCCATCACGTCGTCAATGTGGACGAAGTCGCGCACCTGGTCACCCGAGCCCCACACTACTAGCGGGCCCTCGCCAGCAACGGCGCGCTTGATGATGCTGGGAAACGGGTAAGCGAGATCCTGGTCCTCGCCATAACCCGAGAACGGACGATAGATAACAATGTCAACGCCACGCTCGACCGCGCGCTGAGCCAAGTACTCGCCGGCGAGCTTCGCCCAGCCGTAAGTTGCATCAGGAACACCGATGCGATCGCCGTCAAGCGCCATCAGCGGCTCGCTGAGCGAACAATGAGATTCTCGCTGCTGGAACATCGTCGGATAGACGGCGGACGAAGAGAAGTAAACGATCTTCTGGCCTTTTTGCGGGTCGCGCGAAACCCAGCGGAAAAAGTCGGAATCAATCGCAAAGTTCTGCGCGATGGCGAGAGGAGAGCCCTCGATCTTCTCTCGCCCACCCACCACGGCCGCGCAGTGGATAATGAGATCAAATTTGGCAGCCGCATTGCTAGGCCAAACGAACCATTGCCGCGCATCATTCTTAACGAACGTCAAATTGATCTCGTAGTTCGATTTGAACATCCACCTGTGAGGAGGAAGACCTGCGGACATATCGTCCACTCCCGTGACCTTCCAACCGTCGTCGAGGAGACGCTTCGCGAAGTGGCGACCAACGAATCCTCCACAGCCTAAAATTAACGCGCGCTTCATTCGCTCCCCTTCTTTTTTCTCATCCTGCGTCCCAACTTGTACAGCTTGCGCAACGCTACGGCGTCGTAGTGAGGCGAGTCGTCAATCGACGCGACTGCCGCTTTAGACGCGCGGTAACCCCACTCGTGCTCGTACACGTCGCCCCACAGATCGACCGTGCCGCTCACGACGATAGTACCATCCTGCTCGTAGTCCCTAATGTAAGAACAAGCGCGATGCCTGTTCTTGAACCCGTGCACCCCCTCGTCAATCTTATTGGGATCACCCTCCGCCGGCTTGCCCGGATGCCACGCGTAACTCGACATCGCAGCGCTATACAGCAGGCCATCGCGAAGCACCCAACAGCGATAGGCGACTACTTCGCCGGCTCTAATTCCGGCGTCTTCGATGGGCTGCGGCGACGGCGAGGAGACGGTATTGAAGGCTCCGCTGGCACCGATGGTCGCGACGGCAACGAATTGGGCGGAGGAGATACCGCCGGCTCCGGCGCCTGCACCGGGTGGCGCGTTGGCACCGCCACGAACTTTCGCAAGAGTTCTCCGATATAAGCCACGAGCAGCCTCCCATAATTTGACGACGTAGCGAGTGCGCCTCTTAAACGCGCGAATTAGCGGAGAGATGACTCTCTCCTGGAACAGTACCCTCTCGACCTCGCGATCAACAGCCTCGCCCTCTCCCCTCGACCGCAACAACTCGCCCAGATAGCGATCAGGGCGATCGAACAAGTTCCAATCCATGACTATACCGGCGGCAACTTGTGCCAGTCGAACCACCACTGCGGCGAGAACGGCTGCGGCTCGCGCGATCGAACGCCATAGAAAACCATGCCAGGGGAAAGTGCCGTCAGCCGCACATCGCGATACGACACCTGCGCCGGAATGGGAAGCGAGACGAGATCGCGCGGCGGCAAGGTCGGACTAGCGACGTAGCCGCTATGCGTGTCCTCGACGCGCAGAGAGCCGCCCTGCTTGCCACCGCTTGCGAACAGCTCAACGGGGCCGGAGAGGGGGATCGTCACCATTGGGCACCCTCCCAATAGACCGCTATCATTCTCGTCCACCATCCCTGCTCGCCACGCGAACGGCCCGAAGCCCTGGCTGAACTCCAAGCGCCAGTCGCCCTCGTAGCACGCGCCAATGCCCTCCAGCTGGTGGGCAAAGTACGTGAAGGTGCCGGAGGCGGGGTCATGCAGCATTGGCCCGAGCCCGCCGGCATCCTGCTCGCCCCGCCTGATCGCGGCCGTGCGCGCCGCGTAGGTCGCGAACGCCTCGTCGTTAGCTAGCTGTTCGACCGGCTGGCCGGCAATCTTCAACCCCTGCTCGGCCAGAGGGGGTTCCTGCCCAATCATCTCAACCGGCGAGGGAACGAGGGCGAGCGAAGCAAGGCCGTGAGAGGCGAGCACGCGGTCGTTCCCCCAATCTGCGCACAGCATACTATCGTGACTGCGGAACGCCCACCAGCGTCCGATATCAAGGTTCGAGAGGCGAGCGAAGAGGCGGCGGTTCTCGGAGGTAAGCGACGTTCGCATGTGCGCGAGGGACAAGATCGCTGCCTCGCGCGTCAGTATCTGGGTTCCCCAGCCGAGATTGTGCATGACGGCGTAACCGTCTCGCTGAAAGAGAACGCGATCTTCGTAAGCTCGCGCCGACACGGCTCCCACTTCAAGACCATCCGCGGCTCCACGCTCGAAGAGAGCCATGGCTGGTCCAAACCAGTCGGGTTGCAAGAGTACATCGTTCTCAACAAGACCGACATGCGTCCAGTCTCCTCCCTTGAGCATCTGGGTCAGCGCGTAGGCGACCGCCGCATCGGGCCCGCCGCGCACATTGCCGTGCACGATGATGCCATGCCGCTCGCCGGCGCGCATCTGGACTTCGTGAGGAAAACGCTTGCCCTCCTCCGTCGCCGAACCATCGCACCACAGGATGCTGGCGCCACAGCCGAGAAGCGGCTCGATCGTGCGGCGGGACAGCTCGATGTTGTCCTTGGTGAGGAAAGCAAGGCAGACTTTCATGCTGTTGTTCTCGCAAACTCGCCGCGCAAACGAATCGCTGCCTGCGCGTAAGCGGCATGAGCAGCTTCTGCAGAATCAAAATAACCAAGTCCTACAAGACGACCTTTAATCTTAATACCCGCTTGCCACTTTCTACGCCCTTTAGCGTAAGTCACGCCTTTTAACGACGTGTATTTTTTATTTTTCATAGGCCGCGCATTATGCGCATTTTGGACACGAGTTGCTTCTCTCAAATTAGACCATCGATTGTTGTGTTTATTAGTGTCCTTGTGATCAATCTCGTTATCAGGCCAGCGCCCCGTCATATAAAGCCATGCTAAACGATGAGCCATATACACTTTTTGATCTAGTTTTATCGAAACGTATCTCCTAAAATTACCAGCGATTGCACCAACACGAACGTTTTTTCGGCGCGAAATCCACCTAAATAACCCGGTAACAGAGTCGTAGAACAACGCTTGTTTTAGTTGCGCTTGCGTCAGCGAAGTCTTTTTCATTACAATGCCTTTTTACAATCAGATACCCAAGCAATAGCAAGTTCAACAATTCCCGTGGGCATCCAATAAAACTGTTGCAGTTCAGTATAAATCAACTGAACCATTGCTAGTAGCGGCGTGTCGCTTAGATGCAATTTACTAAGCCAATCAGCAAATTCTACTGTGTATTGCATTCCGAATAGTTCAGACTTCAAATCACTAACAAGATTATGTTCGTTTCTCTGTTGGAGCACAAAAGGACGACCGTAGTGAACAACCAATCCTTGCTCGCGCATAACTCTCTGCGCGATCAGCCCCGCCCATATGTCATCATATCTTTGCCACTGCGGCACCATGAGGAAGCAGGGGGCAAGTGCACGCAAGAAAGCGACGTTCTGGGCGTTGAGCGGCGCCCACGTAGTGCGCGGGTCGGAGACGACACCGGCGCGCAGCACCTCCGACACCTGGTGCACGGCCGGATGCCGCGACATGCGGTCAACAGCGGAGGTGTCGGGGTCACCCAGGACCGCGCCCTGCGCCACGCCGATACGCGCGTCAACGACGGGCTCGAAAGACAAGCAGGAAGGAAGCTGCTGCGGGAAGCCGCGCTGGCAGACGGGAGCGCCGGTAAGAGGAAATTGGAGCTGGCCGGGATCGAACCAGCCGCGACCGCTGACCTTTAACCCGCTCCACGCGCGATTCCACGTGATAGGCGGCGTGCTTGGATCGTCAAAATAAACTTTGTCATCGAACATCTTAAAATAATTTATAAAATATGCAGCACCCATCGGGATGTTGTCGTCGTCCACACTGACGATCAGCTCGGCGCCCCACTTGAGCGCCTCGAGGAGCGCGATGTTGCGCCGCGCGATCGTATTCCAGCCGATGAGGGGGGAGCACTCCCAGCCCAACTCCTTCTGCCTGTCGGGCGAATACGCTTCGCAGTCGGAGATGGATGCGCAAAAGTCGTAGGCGGCCTTGGGGGTCTTTTCGTCGCAAGCAACAAAAAAGCGAACGCTTGGGTCGAAGCGCCGGTAGAGCGCGAGAACGTGGGGGACATTGATTGTCGTGAGGATGAGAGCCGTCTTCATGGCGGACCAGGGTCTCGATCGATCAGATCAGGGGTGCGCTTTTTACGCACTTGCGAGCGCCTCTCCCTCACCTCCCACTCGCGTAGAATCTGCGCGATCTTGAACGAGACGGCGCAGCCCTGCTCATTGGCCGCGCGCCTCACGCTTTGTAGAAGGTCAGGAGGGAGACGAACAGAGGTGGGTTTTTCCAAGCGAGACAGCGCGCAACTCCTAAAAAAGGCCGGGCGGCTGGCGTCACATACGGGGAGGATGTATGGCCGCCCGGCCCGCTCGCTTTTGGGGACGAGCGATGTAGTCAATAGCACTACAGAGGGGGAGGCGTCAAGGACTCCTTGGCGAGGGCGCGGATGCGGGCGGCCACTCTGTGATCGCCAACTATTGCAGCGCACCGTTCGATCGTCGCGACCTCGATGGCGTCTCTGCGATCTTGTTCGCAGCAAATAACAGTTTGCAGTCGATCTATTTCATCCTTCAGTTCCCGCACGCGGGCTTCGGCGGCATTCCTCTCTCCTTCAAGGGATAGGCGCAATGTCCTTTCTGTATCAGCGCGGGCTTCGGCGGCCTCGGCGCGCTGACCTAGTTCTGTAACGTCACCATTCAGTGCAGAAGCGGCATCATGCCAATCTTTTGCTTCTGCCGTCAGTCGTTCGATCTCCCGCGCCTGCTCTGCCACTTTTGCTTCGGCAGCCTCAGCGCGGGCTTCTGCATTACGAGCCGCTTGTTCGCTGGGATGCCATACCTCGTTTAGCCTCTCGATCTCCTGCGCCTGGGCTTGCCATTGCTCATTCAAGGCGCGATTGCCAGCCGTCTTGCGAGCCAAGTCTTCCTTTAGCCGCTTAATCTCCTGCGCCTGTGCATCGAAGGTTTCCATCAAAAACAATTCGGCAGCTTTCGCTTCAATGCCTGTACATAGGCCGCGTTGTTCTGCAAACCTACCAATGGCATTGAGGCGCCCTAGCGGCGTTCCAGGGGTTTCATCGGCGATCTCCTGCGCCTGTGCGGCGAGGGCGACGGCGACATCATTGAGAATGAAAGCTGCTGACAACGGCGGCTTATTGCTTAGCTTTGCTACTAGATGCAAATCAGCCGCCGCTTGCTTTACCCGCGCGATCAGTTCTGCGGTGCCGGTCATCCGTCTCTCCCGATGAGAGCGTTTTGAAGCTTGCCGATTTTGGCGACGTGCCGGTCTATCGTTTGCGCGTCATCCTCAATGCGATTGCGGGCCGCCGTCAATGCAGTTTTAAGCCGTTCGATCTCCTGCGCCTGCGCAGCCACTTTGGCTTCGGCGGCCTCATATCTTCCCTGTCTTTGATCAGCGATGATCAATAGTTGGTGTTCTGCTTTCTTTAGCCGCGCGATCAATTCTGCAGTGCCGGTCATCAGCTCGTCCCCCCATCGCTTCGCGCCGCTCCGCGATAAAAGCGCGGCCGCGCCAAGTTAAAGTCCTCCATGACCGCCGCCATGCGCTCCAAGTCAAGATCTCTGTCAGGAGCGAACTCGTAGCCGTCGAGCAGCGCGATCGCATCGCGATAAGCAGTAATCTGCGCGTCGATGGCGGCGAGCGGCTGCGCGGTGGAAGCGGCCTGCATTTTTAAAGCTTGGCGCAGCAGCGGGTTGGCGAAGCGCTTGGCCTTGAGTCGCGCTTCCACCTGTTCGAGCTTCATCCTGGCGCGCTCAATCGGGCGCTTGTTCGCTTCGAACTTGGAAATTTCCTTGGCGAAGACTTCGCGCGCGAGAACGACGAGGTTCACGGTGAGCGGGTCGGTGGCGCCGGAGCGCACGTGCTGCTCCACCACAGCAGCAAAGAAACCAACGCAGATCGATACCGCCTTGGAAAGAGAGTTGTCCACGGAGGACTCGTCGAAAGTGCCATCCTGGTCGAAGCGCGCGCGTTTCGCGGGATCGGCGAGGACGAGGTGCGCGCGGGAAAGACAAGAGAACGCCTCAGCGCTGCCGCCGGCATCGGGGTGGAGACGCTTGGCGCGAGAGCGGTAGGCTGCTCGCACGCTGGCGGTGGAAGCCGTCTTGTCCACGCCAAGGATCTGGTAGGGGTCAAAGGTCATGAAGGAGCTGATAGCACGGGGAATGTAGTCGGGGCAACTACAATTTTTCTTTCCACGCTTCCCCACTGATCCAGTCGGCAGGATAGTCTTCCAGTCGTCCGCGAGACCTACTCGGAAGCGTAAGCGCATCTTCCAACAGCCAGCCGCGCGCAAGCCTCTTTCGCACCATGCTATTTGAAATTCCAACGCGCTCAGTGTAGTCCTTCAACAACACTAGCTGCCCGTCAATCACGACACGCAAAACACCAGATCGATTGCGAGACTGTTCCTTATCAGTCGCCCACCGACAATTATTCGGCTCGTAATTGCCGCGATAATTTGGGTAACGATCAACCGAATGCTCCGGCGACGGTCGCGGACCCATATCAGAAAGAAACTGTGAAAAACTCTTGCGCCACCGGGCACAAACGCGCACGCCCCGCTTGCCATAATATTTATATCCTACACTTTTTTTATTGTAACAACGTGCCAACATGTGTCGCCAAATTCGCTCTTCATCGGTCGCAACAAGCGGCAACATCATCGACTTAAAATAGTGCCCGATTCCACACGTCCTAATCGCGCCCGAATGCAGATGGACTCCTCTTATCACGCGTTCCTTACCACAATCACACTTGCAAAGCCACGCAGAATGCCGCCCAAAGTTAGGAGCACGCCGCAATACAGTGAGATTACCGAAACGCCGATCCGCGAGATTGAGAGCCATAAAAACGTTGTGGCCTAAAAATACACAACAGTCAATCCACCAAATAGCTAATTATGGTCACTCTGTTAATTTTTTATTTTTGGGAGAATTTGGGGCGGCGCGTAGGTTGGCGTGCCTAGTATCCTGGCTTCGAGAGGGCAGACGTGCGCGCATTTTACCGCGTGCACAACCACGACCTGCATCCGCAAGTAGAAAGCATCATGTTACCCGCAATTAGCGATTTCAGCGCGTCGAGCGCTCACTGCCGTTTGATATCTCGTGATAGTTCGCGATAATCGCAAAAACTTCCTCAACAAAATCAAGTAGTTACAAGGCGCTTAGCTTTGCGGTGCCTTCGCACAGCCTTGTAAGGCCGTAAAGAATTGACGCGGCATTATGTCGCAGCATGGTCGATTCCGCGTGCACGGGAGCGGGAACACGGGATACCGAATCGACATGCTGCGAGATTTGATCGCCGAGGCGCAAATTGAATGCGGGGAACATGGTCCTAAAAACCACGTTGCCCCCGTGTTCCGTGCGCCGGCTAGCCTCCCATTTGAACAAGCTGCACGGATCATAGCGCCATGGGTTAATTCGCCTGCCCCTGGCGCGCCTCGCTACCCCGGCATGAAGCGCTACCTAGTCGCGCTCTTTGACGGTCGAGCGCAGTACGGCGCTATCCAAGGCTGGCGCTTCGGGCGCCGCAATCCTCCCGACTGGGCGATCGACATGCTTGCGCAGCGACTAGAATTGGAAGCCTCGCAGCGCCTCGCCGCGGCCCGTCTGCTTCGCGAATCAAAAAAGCCGGCCCCGAGCAGGACCGGCTTGGAAAAGCGATAGGCGAGGCTGCTACACGCCGTGCAAAGCGCGCAATCGGTTCGAAAGCTCGTGCGCCGTGCGCTCGCGCTCCCCATCGAGCGTGTAGCGCAGCGAACCGTGCAAGTTCTCACGTATCGTCACCACGTGGCCGCGGGCGCGAAGCATCTCAACCACACCACGCGGGTGCGGCGGCATGCGCCTTTCCACTGGGTCGCGCGTGCTGGGCAGCTGCCCTGCGATCGAATAGCCAAAATCAGAAGCGTGGTTCATGTTCAATCCTCCCATACGCCAATAAAATGCGAGACGTTCCCGTTTTCGATCCAAATCGCAACGCGCCCGAAGCTCGCCAGCATCCTTCCCGCCTTCTCCAGCGTGACCGCCAGATTCCAGATGCAAACGTCTCGCGGACAAGGCAAGCGCGCAATTTCAAAGCCGTCACGCATGATTCGAAGCTTGTGCATGATCAATCCTCCCCATAAGCGGACTCGATCCGCTCGCCAGTGTGATCACAGTACAGTTCCGAATCTTCCCAGTTTATGTCAACGCCATAGATGTGCCAGCCGCATCGCTTATCGTTCCACAAATGCGCTTGCACGATATTGCGCCACTCGGCGCGAACCGCCTTGAACGACAGCGCCGCGCCATCGCTCGTGACGAAATAGATCGGATATCCGCCCGGCCACGCGAATGGACCGGCCCGCAAGCGCCCTTTAATCTCCGCAAGTGTCATGTAACCCTCCCAAAAAGGCCGGCCGCGACGTGCGACCGGCTTGTTATGTACTCTCTAAACACTACAGCGTCAAGCGCCAACGCTCGACCTTAACGGCTGCTTTAAGATAGCCGACAAGTCCGCGTCGTCCGCAGTCTTGGCCCACACGGCCTTAAGCAATTCCCCGTCGCTCATTTCGAACAGCGTCGCGACGGCCTTCTCTTTCATCGCCGCGCCAGAACCGAATTGAGCGCTAAGAAACCTGCCCTCGCCTGGTGAGCCTGTCGAACCACCGCCCCGCGTCGAGCGATCGTGGTCAACGTAGCGCGTCACGGCGTTCAGCGCCGCCCACATTGTCTCGGGTTCCGTGCCCTCGCGCACGGTCGCGGCATACGCCTGGCCAAGTTCCTGGAACTGATTCAGCTTGCGCGTCGAGATATCCTTTTTCTCCGCGTCGAATGGGATCTCCAGCACAGTCTTGAAAAACTTGGAAACCTGCTCGCGGCTGACGTGCTGCTTGGCCATGGCGTCTCCCATCGCCTTGTACTGGTCGAAACCTTGCGCGATGCACGCAAGCTCCTTGCCGACGCGCACAGCATCAAACCGCGTGTTGTGCCTGGTCTTGACCACGGCGCGCTTGTCGCTCCCCAATGCCGCGTCAAGCGTGTTGTTGCACACGACGCGCGTCACGGTCCCCTTGTTGATCGTGGCGCCGGTCGCGTCGAACGTCGTCGTCATGAGAAGCCGCGCAACATGCTTGTCGCCGGCCACATCCATCCCGCCATTGAACGTCGCGGTTGCCCAGATGATTTCGCCCTGCTTAAGGCTGCCCGCAACATCGATCTGAAAACGCTCGTCCACGCTGATGTACTGCTTGAACCAATCAAGCAACTCCGCCGGCTGGTGCGGCTGGTAACGATCCGTAGCCGTCCCAAGCACGTGGCCATTATCGGACCGCACGATGTGGCGCACGCCGTCCACCATCGCGAGGCGCATATAACCGCTTTCCGTGATCCCGGTCTTAACGTCGAAAGCCGTGCCCCCTGCGATACCTTCCGGCAAGTGCACATAAGCCGCCGCCTTGACCGCATGCCAGTCGAGCCCAGCTGCCTTTGCCCAATCCTCGACACTCATGCCTTCCTTCATCTCTTGGCCGAGCTTATGCCACACGTCATCCCTACTCCCTAAAAACGCGATGTTGGCGCGACCGTTCGTCATGTCGATGTTGTGTGCCATGGTACTAATCTTCCCTTGCTAAGCGGCGCTGTCCGCCGCGACTGTTTATGTACTCTCTAAATTATTGGGTGTCAAGTACCGCCACAGAGGCAGCGCCTTACACGACCTTACACGTACCCTTACACGTGAGTACAGAAAATTTATTCTTATTTTTCAATCGCCTTACACCACTTACACCACTTACACCTTCTTACTATAGGAGTATGGAATAGATAGAATAGGCGTATTTATATAGTACATACATATAGAGAATCATAGAATCCATATGGGTATAGGGGAAAACGGTGTAATACGTGTAAGTGGTGTAAGACCTCAATCTTATCAATCGGTTAGCGCCTTACACGTGAGTACAGAGCGTAGAAAGTCAGCCGTAAGAGTTGTTACTTTTCAACTACTTAACACCTTCTCGCACGTGTAAGGTTTGATGTCTTGTTTATACGCTAAAGATTGCTTTAGGTTGAATATGTCTTGTGTTCTGCTGTGCGCAATTGTGTTGCCCGTCATTTGCGAGAACCTCAACCGGCTGGCCTTTGTACTTGCCGAACGGGACTATTGCCATTGTGTTTCTCCTTTGGAAACGGTTTCGTGTACCCTCGTATGGGCATTTCGTTGCGCCAAAAAACTTTTGGTCCTTGCCAGCCTAGCCGCCGCATCGTGTAGACAAGCCGTTTTGCTGACACATCGTTTTGCCGGTCGGCGCCCAGCACGTAGTCAAGAACATCGCGCGACGCTACGCGCCATTCCTCGCCTTCTATTGTCACCATCGCGCGCGTTTCTAGTTCCGCAAGCTTGTCGTCCCACGGATCATAATCCAGCCGTTCGCTTTGCAACGCCCCTGCATCCGCCCACAGCGCCCGATCAAGCACAAGCGGGATTCCTTGCTCCTCGATCGTGCCGGCTTCCGCCCACAGTTGGTCGCGATCTCTTTTCAACGCCTCCAAATCGATCCGCCCGCATTTGATGGGCCAGAACCTGCGATTGCCTGTTTGGCTCTTAAGATACGTCTCGTTGTTAGTCGTGGCGAAGAGCACGCATCGTCTCGGCCGATCCACTCTGGAACGCCCGTAGGCGGGCCGCGCCCTATCGTGCGTGCGGCTCGCAAAAGCCTTCATGCGCTCGACCTCGGCTCGCGTGTGGCCCGCCAGATCCGCGATCTCGTACAGCCACACGCCCGCCAGCGCCTCCTGGTGCTCCCGGTCGCCGAGCCCGAGCAATGTCTGGTCGCTGAACCACTCGCCCGCGAGCAGGCGCACCGCCGAGCTTTTGAGCGTGCCCTCCGGGCCCTCCAGGACCGTGATCTGGTCGAACTTGCAGCCAGGCTCGCGTGCGCGGCGCACCGCGGCAACTAAAACCAATGGTCCAACGGCCCGGTTGAACGCCGTGTCGGCCGCCCCCAGGTAGACGCTCAGCCACCCCGCCAGCCTCGCCCGGCCGTCCCAGGTGAGCGAATCGAGATAGTCGAGCACCGGATCACGGCTCGCGGCAAGGCACTCCTGCACGGCCGCGTCATGCGTAGAAATCGTGCCAGGGTCGAAATGGTACGTCTGTTCAATCGCAACGCGCAGGATATGCACCGTGTTATCCGTCAGCTCGCCGGCCCAATCCTCAAGCGGGTGCCCCCCGATGGTGCAGCGATCACGAAACGCGTCGTGCGCGCACGTGACGCCCAGCCCACGGATCGCGAGGCGCGCGTTGCGGCACGTCGCGAGCGGCCTCCCCTGCCTGGTTACGTCGGGAAAAACAATGCTAGGTGCACTTGAAAAAATGGGTGCGGGAAGCGCCGCAACCCCGTTGACTTGTCCCAATTTTACGTCGTTAGTGCCGTGGTCCGTATGCTCAGGGAGGGTTTTTAATCTTGATATGTTCTCGCTCGTCCATCCCTTCCGCTGCGCCTCCGCGAAAATGCGCGCGACAGTCGCCCTGGCTCCTTGATAATTTTTCTCTTGGAACCCTCGCCACCGCTTTGCGAGGTCTGCCCGCCCGCGATACTCCCCGTTCCCTGCTCCCTTCCCCGCCGAAGTCTTGGACCACGCATCCCAGATTTCGAACCCTACATCCTGGCCATTCTGGTCCCAGTGGAGATCGCACAGCGCCATGCCAAAGGACGCCCAGGTCTGCCCGTCGATGTCGGCTGGTATGGCACTCAGCGCGAGGCGCAGGCGCGTCTCCGCCTCGGGCGACCATGATTGAGCCTCCGCCTCCTGAAGCGCTCTCAGCGCCCGCTGGGCGGTCGTGGCGGCCCCACCTGCGAGCAGTGGCAGGTGGGGCCCGTTGGCATGGGTTGAAGTTCTTTCAGCGGGCACCACCCCCTTTCCTCTCGATCGCCCCCATGGCCCGACCCACGCCGGCACCGCTACCACTGGTGAGTCCACAACAATTGTGTAGATAGTACCGTTCTCGTGGACGCACCCCGGCGCCAGAACGTAGCCGGTACTGCCTCTTACGTCTAAATGTTCGCCCTTGACTTGGCTCGATGGTACATCAGTCCCAGCGTAATAAACGTGGTATCCGCCCGGCCGTCCAGTCTTGACGACGAGCGTGCGCGGCAGTCCTGAGCACTGGCCGAAGGACCGCGCGACCGCTTTGAGCAGCGCTTGCCCCTCCGGACCGTCGAGGTCGAGCACCACCAAGCCTGAAGGCCCGGTCGCGATCCCCACATTGGCGTCGGGCGCCGCTTGCCCCCACGCTTCCACTTGCGCGCGATCAAGCGTCGCGTCCTTGAACCCGCGGCTGCCTTTGAACGGCAGCTTGGAGCGCGGCTGCAATGGAAAAACCCACCACCTGCGGGCGAGACATGGCAGGGCGATTTCAATAAATCGTGGCTGGCCTGGCATCCCCTTGCGCGCCTCTGCGGCTTCTGCTACGCAAGGTTCCGGTGCAATCCTCCCAGGACGTACCACCTTGCCTAAAGGCCCCACCGCATAGCCGCGCCGGTGGGGCCTTTTTCTTGGTCTGATGGTGCACCCTCGCCGCAATGTCGTCAACACGCGACGCCGCGCAATTTTATTGCTTTTTAAGAGCGACGCGGTAGCGATTGCGCTTTTTAATGCATTTTTAGCGCGCGAAGGCTTGACTTGCTAAAGCGCGTTAGTGTACTAGCTAAATGTACTCGATGGGAGGGTTCGCATGAGCCAATATCCACACGTCCGCGCTCAGTTTACCTGCGTGTGCTGCGGTGGCAGCAAGGATAGGGAATTGCTTCTTTGCTGGTCCTGTCACCATAAGCAGAAACGGCAGAACGAAGGCGGCTACTCGCATCGCGTTGAGTCGCTGCTCGCTTCGCTCGAGACGCGCTTGCGGCTGCCCGCGGTCTCGCGCGCCTCGCACTATTCGTAAATGGAAGCCGCATGACCGAGCACGAGCAGGCAAAACAGTGGCGCGAGCGTCGCGGGCTCTCCAAGGCCCGCCTCGCCGAGCTGACCGGCTACTCCTACGAGTCGATCCACCACTTCGAGAAAGGGCTCACGCCGCCGCGAACGTGGCGGTCACGGACGGCCGCCAAGGTGAAACAGCGGGTAATCGACCCTTATGTGTGGCACAGATATAAGACTTGCTGCGCGGGGGTGGAGGCGAAGCTGGGTGGAACTGAGTTTAATTGGTAGGGAGTAATGTGATGTTTTGGATGGCCGTTTATTATCACATTGACACTCACAAAGCTGCGGATATTCCGCCGGTCACAAACCTCTCAAGAGAGGAATGCGACGCGCTTCGAACAAGCTCGGAGCTCTGGAAAAACAGCCTTTACCTAGTTTGCAAACCTCAGCAATCGCTGATCAAGACAAATAGAGGGGAGTATTTTCAATGGTAAAAATAAGAGTTTGTTGGGATGAGCGCTATCCTGACTACATGATTGGGTCAGATACAGATACTAGCGGCGCGGAAATCGAGGTCACCGACGAAGAATTGGTGCTCATAAAACAAGCTGTCGAGTTATACGAAAGAGCACAAAATATTTTAGCGCGGGCAGAGGAGCAGCCATGACCCATTGGCTCCTCTCTCACTTGCTTGCCGTCCTCGCCGCGGGACTGCTCGCCCGCGTCATCGTCTCGCTTGCGCCGGAGGAGAAACCGTGAGCTTCATCGACATGCCTAGCGACACCCTGGAAATCGTGATCGACGCGAGCGGCACCAAGGTTTGGATCAATGATAGCAAGGGGCAGTGCGTGGCGCGCTGGTATCGTATTAAAAACCTCGTTCTCAAAGACGAAAGAGATAGGCAATGAACTTCGCACGCGGAGTCGTTATTGCTCTTCTCATCGAAGCGGAAGCTGTCATCCTCGTCACTCTCGTTTGGCATTGGTTCGGATGAAAAACTCTCCCAACGGCTACGTCCGCACCAGGCAGTTCTGGCACACGCGCGTCATGTGTCCCCTCTGCCGGCAACCGATGCCCGAGATGCGTCTGGGCGTACGCTTCCCGCCCCTCAAGGCGGCAATCTTCGATCTGATAAAGCTTACGGGCGATCACGGCATGACGCAGCAAGAGATACAGGGCTCGTTCGAGCTGAGCTCGCTCTACACGGTGCGTGCGCACGTCTGGGGCATCAACAAGCTGATCGAAGACACGGGCTGGAGGATCAGGGGCGGCACGAAGCGTGCGCCGGGGTATAGGTTAGTGAAGACAAAAGCAATGCACGCATGAACGATCATCCTGGCTGCATGGCGCCAGATGGCGCAGAACCATGTCCGCAATGCACGTTACTATTGACCCAGCGAGATGTACTACTCGCGGCACTTACTAGTGTTAGAGATTGGGATGCGCTGCACGATGCGCTGCCCGATAGTCTTGCAGCGAAGATAAGCGCCGCAATACGATAGTAGGAGGTGGACCATGCGCATAGTGGTCATAGACTTTTGAAAGTTTTTTCACCGGCGCCAAGGATGCGCGAGGCATTCCTTATAGCCTCACGCATCACTCGACCGAGAGCTACGTGCGTCACGAGTGGTTCGAGGCCCACGGTGCCGCAATTAAATGGTCCAAGGATACGCCTGCACGATGGTACGACGAGAGGCAGTTGCGGGAGGTGTTGAAGAGCAAGGACTGGTCGGATGTGTTTCTCCTTTCCCACCACGCGAATTTTGACCACCTCATACTATCTCACCACTACTCCGTGGCGCCTCGAATGTCCGGTTGCACGCTGTCCATGGCTCGGCTCCTGCTTGGCAATCATATCTCTGTCTCCCTCGATTCTGTCCGGCAGCAATTCGGTTTGCCCGTTAAGCGTACCCCGTATCACCTTTTCAAGGGAAAGCGCTGGCGCGAGCTGAGCGATGAGATAAGGCAGCAGGTCGCTGACGGCGCTTGCGATGAGGCCGAATCGATCTGGACGCTATTCGGGATACTCTCGAAACAGTTTCCGAGCGAAGAATATTCTGTCGTGGACACCACGATAAAAATGTTTACGCAGCCCGTGCTGCGCGCCGACACCGAGCTGCTTGCTGCCATTTGGGAGCGTGAGGAACGTGAAAAATCTAAGCGGCTTCTTGAACTGGGCGTTGCTGCTTCTGAGCTTCAGTCCAGCGATCGCTTTGCTGATTTGTTGCGAGCTGAGGGCATTGAACCTGAGACCAAAGAAGGACCGGAACGCAAGGACGGCTCGCGAGGAATAATCTACGCGTTCGCCAAGACCGACTATTTCATGGAGGAATTGCTTGAGCACGAGAACCCGCGAGTTCGCGCCCTCGCCGAGGCTCGCATCGGCCAGAAGTCCACTCTCATGCAAACGCGCGCCGAGACGCTGGGCTGGATGGCAAGTCGGGGACCTCTGTGCGTTTATCTGCGCTACGCAGGCGCTCACACGACGAGATGGAGCGGAGGAGACAAGACGAACTTCCAGAACTTCAAGAAGCCCGATCCCGATCTCCCTCCAGACGAGAACCCAAATATCAGGGACGCGGTATTGGCGCCCGAGGGTTATGTCTTAATTAAGCCCGACTGCTCGCAGATCGAATGCAGGCTGCTTAACTTTGTTGCCGGCCAGCACGACGTGATCGAGCGGTTCCGCAACGGCGAGGACCCTTACGTCAACGTCGCTTCGGCGTTCTATGGCTACCCCGTCAATAGGCTTGATCATCCGACCGAGCGCCAGTGCGGCAAGGTGCTTGAGTTGCAGGCAGGCTACGGCTCAGGCGGCGACAAGATCAGGCACACGCTGCGCGTCAAGACCAAAGGCAAGATATTGTTGATGCTGGAAGAAGGCATCAAGGCGCGCGACGCGTATCGCGACACTCATCCTGCGGTGGTCGATCTCTGGAAGCAAGGTGGCCGGATGCTGGCGCGTCTAGCCGGCGGGCCACCGACGACGTGGGGCCCGTGCGAGGTGCGCAACCATCGGATCGTTTTGCCCAATAAGACGGAACTTATCTACGACACTTTGGAATTTCACCGCCCCGAATCCGAGGAGGAAATCAAGACCGACTGGGATCGCGACGGTTGGTGGCGCTTGCGCACGCGGCGCGGCTGGACCAAGATGTACGGCGCGAAACTAGTGGAAAACCTGATCCAGGCCCTCGCGCGCGTTGTCGTGTCCCAGGCGATGATTCGCGTCGTGCAGATGGGTTACCGCGTGGTGAGCATGGAGCACGACTCGCTGTGGATTTTGATCCCGGAGCAGAATGCCAAAGAGCACGCCGAACGCTGCCGGCTTGAGCTGTGCCGCGACGTGCCGTGGCTGCCGGGATTGCCGCTCGATGCGGAGGTGACGCTGGGAGAAAGGTATTCGAAATGAGTGATCGGTGTCTTTGTTCCGATTTCGAGTTGCGTGGTCAGAACTATGAAATCTGGTCAGACTCTATGCATCCGAGCAATCAGTGTCTCATTGATCCGCGCAAGCACGAAGTGGTAGACACTGATCACGCTTTTGATCCGCCGCTCTCTAACGATGAACTGCTAAGCATATATGACTACGGAAAAGGCTACTGACGCCCCCTCGTGGGTACGCTGGGAGAAAGGTATTCTAAGTAGAGGACAAAATGACTGACACCGCAGAGCTGATCGCGCGGCCGTGCCCGACGTGCGGCTACCAGATAGATCGTGTTGAGCGCCTTACCAACACGGTTGCCGCGCAGGCGCAGGAGATCGAGCGGAAGGAACTCAATCGGTTGCAGGCATGGGCGAGATGGGAAGTGTCACAGCGTCAGTGGGAGGCCGCCGAAGCCCGCGTGAGGGAGACAACGCAAGAATACAACGCGCTTATAGAAAGCGTGCGATCGCTGTGCAACGACGAAATTGAGATCACGCCCGCGATGATCCGCGCGGGCGTCGAAGCTTTCAAGCCTTTTCTTTTTGAGTATTATCATATTTTTGATTCTGATCACCCGGAGATAGTTCGGGCGGTTTGGACGGCTATGTGTAAGGCAGTCAGTTATCAAGCTTTTGTTTCAAAGGCCGTCAAGACTTACCCGCAACCTTCCCTTCGACCACCCGGAGGCGCTCGTGAAGGCCAGGAAAATCCAACATGAACACGCTAGACGGCGTTCCCCCCTTCCTCGATCGCACGCGCCTCGTTGGCACGTACTCGATTCTCAATGCGTATAAAAACTGCGCCCACCAGATGGCGCGACGCTATGTCATCAAGGACCAGCCTTTTATTGAAACGCCCGAGATGGCTTGGGGTAACAAAGTGCATTCCGCGATGGAGCTGCGCGTGGGCGGCAAGAAGCCGCTGCCCGTTGATATGCAGCAGTGGGAACAGTTTTGCACGCCGTTCGACAATCACGAGGCGCAAGTCGAGCAGAAGCTGGGCGTCACATGGAACATGCGCCCCTGCGATTTCTGGGACAAAGAAGTTTGGTTCCGCGGCAAGATCGACGTGACGCTCGTGAACCGCAAAACAGGCGAGATGTCCGCTTACATCGCGGACTGGAAAACTGGCGGCTCCAAGTACGAAGACCCGTTTGAGCTGGCGACCAACGCGGTCTTGCTCAAGGCGAAATATTCGGGCTTGACAAAAATCTTTGGGTCATTTATCTGGCTCAAGGAGAATCGTGTTGGACAGCGTTTTGATCTGTCCGACGTGACTGCGACGTGGCAAGATATAAAAAGACTGATAGATGAAATTGAGGAAAAAAAGAAAAGCGGACAGTGGGATAAGACCAAGAGCGGCTTATGCGGTTATTGTTCCGTTCGCGATTGCGAACATTGGTATGAGGCGCGAAAGTGAAAGTTCCATTTTCTCTTGCGTATTTTGAAATCTCGTTTTAACTATGATCCGTTAACCGGTATCTGGACACGAGTCGGCAAAAACGGTTGGGGGCAAAGACGAAATAAAATAGGATACGTTACGTCAGATGGCTATTTACGAATAAATATTGACGGAAAACGTTATCTAGGTCACGTCTTAGCGTGGTTTTACATGACGGGATGTTGGCCTAACAAGATCGTTGATCACAAAGATAATGTGCCGCAAAATATTAGATGGAATAATTTGCGGCTGGCTACGCGCTCACAAAACAGAACTAATTGCAAAATCGCATTCGTTGACGGCGGGACATCAGGAATTACCTACAACGGATCAAAAACGTAGACAGATTCGATTGATTCTGCTAAGGAAAAGGCATCACCCGCATCGTTTCCGACACGGGTGATGGGAGCCGAGGATCATAAGGTATGAGGGCCTCAGCCCTTACATCTTATCTTAAGACGGCTTGCCACATGGGGTTCTCCTAACGCGGCTCGCGGGCCGCAAACTGGTGGCCTCGGTTGGCCAGAGGGTTCCTTTTCCAGGGATGGCCCTCTGACGGTGAAAAGGTGGAGGTAGTGGGACTCAAACCCACCGGCGGAACTTGATGAGGGTCCCCTCCGGCAAACCTGCTACCCCCTAGAACTTATGATGGCTCGGCTGTATCACCGGTCGGGCCATCATTGCGTTTGATCCTTTTGAACTTACCGCCAGATGTCTTACGCAGACATTGGAGGTAAACACATTCATTTAGGTTATTTTTCTTGTGCAAAAGTTGCGCATCTTGCTTATTGCAAAGCGGCGCATATCTATTTTGGCGAGTTTGCAAGAGTGTAAAAGTATGCCCGAATGGACCATCCAAAAAATTCCACCCTATAAGCGCAACCGCTACCCGCGAGGACCGAGGATGAAGACGCCGGAAGCAGTGGAGAAGGACGAGCTGAAGAATTATCTCGCCGGGATCGGCGCGTTCTACTTCCTCACCTTCGCTCCCGGCTTCGGCAAGTCGGGCCTGCCCGACATCGTGGCGTGCATTGCGAGAAGCAGTGAGAGGCCGAGTAGCGCCTTCATAGCGTGGCTGGATAGAAATAATCTTATGGGCATCGACGCGTTAAACAGCGCTTTCAACTGCGGTTACGCCACGGGTCAGCGCAGCGTCGGCGCATTCTGGGGGATCGAGGTCAAGCGCGAGGGCTTCGGACCGACTAAGATTCAAGAGGTACGAATGGAGGAAGTTAAGAGAGCGGGTGGCATGACGGCGTGGGGAACGGCCGAGAAGGTGACAGGGGAGATCGAGGCGTGGAGAAAATCCTGACGGGTGACTGTCGTGTGCTGCTCCGCGATCTCCCCGCCGAGTCGATTAACTGCGTGGTGACGAGCCCGCCCTATTGGGGTTTGCGGGATTATAAGATCGAACCGCTGCTGTGGGAAGACGGCTGGCGCGGTGTGCACGGATTGGAACCAACAATTGAGCTTTACGTGCGCCACTCGATTGAGATTTTCCGCGAGATACGCCGCGTGTTGCGCTCTGATGGAACGCTTTGGCTTAATCTGGGTGACAGTTATGCAAGCGGCGGTCGCGGCGGCAACCCAACAGCCGATAGTTCCACCTTGCAAGGAACTTTATCGACGCAAGAAGCGTCTATGATACGCAGATCAATAAAGCCCCCCGACGGATTAAAACCAAAAGACCTGATTGGCGTTCCTTGGCGCGTTGCCTTTGCGCTCCAAGCTGACGGCTGGTACCTTCGCCAGGACATTATATGGCACAAGCCTAACCCTATGCCTGAGAGCGTTATTGATCGCTGCACCAAGGCGCACGAGTACCTATTTCTTTTTTCTAAAAGTGAACGCTACTATTTCGACGCTGAGGCGATTAAGGAACCTGCAGCGTGGAACTCGAAGCATACTAAGTTTCCCGACGGGTGGGACACAGGTACCGGCGGCCATGGCGCGTTCCATCGGGAAGGAAGAGAAAAGGGCAAGCGCGTGAACGGGGCGGCAAGCTGGAAAGGATCTGCGTTCGATGATCCGCGTGACTTGGAGGCGCATCCTGATACTGGTCGCGGTCCTCGTGCTGCCGGTAATAAGTCTCACAAGGGCGTGACTGAATACGAAGCTTCGGAAACCGAGGAGCATCGAACCAAGGTCGGGTTGATGAATATCGCCGAAACTGCCTACGAAACGCGCAACAAACGCTCTGTTTGGACCATTGCGAGCAAGCCATTCAAGGGCGCCCACTTCGCAACTTTCCCCCCCAAGCTTGTTGAGCCGTGCATCCTCGCCGGCTCGCCTCTCCACGGAATCGTGCTCGACCCATTTGCCGGCGCGGGAACGGTTGCCCTGGTAGCGCGTAATTTCGGCCGGCACTGCGTGCTGATGGAAATGAACCCTGAGTACGTGGTAATGGCCGAGCGGCGTCTTGCCGGTCTTCCCGTCGCGCCTCCCATTACCGAGCAGGCACATGCAGTTCTACCATGACGCCGCACGCAAACTTTTAATTTACGAGCGCCCCTCCCCGCTCGTCTCGCAGCACGTGCCCGAGGCCGTACAGGTCAACGGTCAATACGTCGCGGTGCCGCAGACGCTGCGCAACAGCCAGGTGCTGCGGTGGCTAGGGTATCCCGTGGCGCCAATCATGACCAACTACGATTGGCCGATCGGACCCGGCAAGGTGCCGGGAGCGCATCAGAAGCTCATGGCTAATTTCCAGCTCGTTCATCCCAAGTGCTTCAACCTCTCAGATCCCGGTACGCAGAAAACGCTTCCCGCCCTGTGGGCCGCCGACTGGCTTATGAACCAGTTCCCGCCAGGCGAGTGCCGCTGCCTCATCGTGGGCCCGCTCAATGTGATCGAGACAGTGTGGGTAGACGAGATATGGTCGAACCTGCTTGGGCGGCGCACTTTCGAGGTGCTCTATGGCGACGAGCAGAAGCGACTGCGCCTCTTGGCGAAGAAACCAGACTTCGCGATCGTGAACATCGACGGCGTGGGGGTGGGGGCGCACACCTACCGCAGCGACCGCAAAATGCGCACCTCGGTACGGCTCGACGGCTTTTCGAAGGCACTAGCCGAGGACAAGAGCATAAAAATAATAATTGTGGACGAGGCCGACGGCTACGTCGATTCGCGCACAAAGCGTCATCACATCGCGCGCGAAATCTTCGGCTCGCGTCCCTATCTATGGATGATGACGGGTACACCCACGTCGCAACGCCCCAACGAGGCGTACGGAATAGCGAAGCTGGTTAACAACGCCTTTGGCAAGTCGTACACCGGTTTTCGTGATGAAACCATGACCAAGATCGATCAGTTCAAGTGGGTCCCGAGGAAGGACGGTTACGAAAAGGCATTTCAGATTTTAACCCCCGCCGTGCGCTTCACGCTTGAGGAGATATGGCAGGACCGGCCTGCACTAAGTACAATTTTGCATGAGGTGGCGCTAACCGAGGAGCAGAAAAAAGCGGCGAGCGACCTCAAACGCACGCTTTTAATTCAACTGCAAGGCGGCAAGAAGCTGACGGTCGCTAACGAAGCGGTCGCGAGAGCGAAGCTCTTGCAGATTGTGCTCGGCGCCGTATACGATGACTTGCACAAAGTACATAAAATCGACGCCGAGCCGCGTTACCAGATGATTGAGGAGATAGTTGCGAACGCAAAACACAAGGTTCTCATCTTTTGTCCCTTGACAAGCGTAGTCAACCTGCTGCATTATAGACTACAGAAGCGGTGGCGATGCGGGATCATCAATGGCCACGTGGCACCAAACGAGAGAATGGCGGTAATCAGGGCTTACCGCGACGAAGCGGACTTCAAAGTCATGGTGGTGGATGCGCAGAGCGTCAGCCACGGCATTAATCAGTTCACGGTCGCGGACACGGTGGTATGGATGGTCCCGATCGACAAAACGCGGCTCTACATCCAAGGTAATAGAAGGGTTTACCGGCCGGGACAGAAGAACGACGTGACGGTGCATCGAATTACGGCGACGCCGCTGGAGAAGGAGATGTACCGGCGATTGGACACCAACACGAGCATGCAGGGCGCGCTCTTAAGCTGGATTAGGAGGGGAGAGATATGAACTGGCTGGCAGTTTTTGCGATCGGTCTATTTTTTGGCATTATTGCCGGCAGCAAAAATGGCCCTATTTTTCCATGGGCATTACTAGCCGCGATAGTCGCAGGAACATTAGCCGCATTGGAGGTAATTTAATTGAGCACCCAGTCCCTTCTCCATGTCGATGTTTCCGCTCTTGTCCAAGAGTGGAATCAGATCAAGGCGCATCTCGCCGAGCAGTCCAAAGCGTTTGCCGAGTTCTGTAAGCCTTATCGTGAGCGCCAAGACGCGATCGAGAACGCAATTCACAAGTTTCTCAATGAAACCAACCAGCAAAGCGCGCGCACCGAGCACGGGACGGCCTACAAGTCGGTCAGCACGACGCCCAAAATCGAGGACCGCAACGCCTACCTCGACTTTTGCCTTGACTCGTGGGACGAGGGCGGCAACGAGATGTTGCAACTAGGTGCCCCGCAGATCGACGCGTTCAAAAAATACATGGAGATGCGCGAAAAACAGCTTGAGGAAATGAAACAGAGGGGAGCGTTATCCAACGACTTGAGTGTCACGCCTCCCGGCACGTCGGTGTCATTCTTCGAGAAGGTCAACATAAGGAAATCGTGATGAGCGCTATGAACATTAATGCGCTGGTGGATTCGCTCAAAAATAATGTCAACCTTGTTGGCGCCGACTTGCCTGCTAGTGAACGCCTGAACGCGCAATCACTGGCAGTTGTCGGGTTGGAGCTGCTGCGCCAGTTCCTTTTCGACGTGAACCGCTGCGCCGACGCACTGGAGGTGCTCGCAGACGCTTATAGAACATCCGTCGAGCACAACGAGAAAACCAAACATCGCTGACTGGTATTAAAGGAGAGTAAGAGCAAATGGTCGATCACAATCAACTGCCGGATTACATTCGCAACAAGCAGGGCAGTGCCCCCTCGCTCGCTTACAAAGCAATCGGGAACGTCGGCGCAGGCGCCGGGCCCTACCTGTCTATCTTGGGCGACCGGTTCACCCTCGTGGACATTGCGGGCAACGAGCAGCCCATCCAGACGCTTTACATCGATGTCGTGATCGTAGATGTGAACGACCACATGTCAAAGATGTACTACGAGACCAAGTACGACCCGAAAAATCCGACGCCGCCGGCTTGCTTCTCGGACAATGGAATTGCGCCCTCGACCGCGGCGGGCTGGCCGCAGTCGCCGACTTGCGCGTCGTGTCCTCAAAATGTGTGGGGCAGCAAGATCAGCGAGATGGGATCGAAGGTGAAGGCGTGCCGCGACGAACAAAAGACCGCGATCGTCATTCCCGGCATGCCCAACAGCATGTTCCGGCTGACCATCCCGCCCAACTCTCTAAAAAACTGGCGGGCCTATGTCGCCAAGTTCCTCAACGCCGGTTTCGACATGAGCGATGTCGTGACCAGGTTGTCGTTCGAGGGCGGCGGCGAGCGTGGCACCCTCGCATTTGCCCCGTCGCCGCAGGCATGGCTCGATGCCGCGACCCTCGCGGTACGCGACCAGGCCATCAAGACCAAGGCATCCGACATCATCGTGGGCCGCCTCGACCGGCCGCGACAGGCTGCGATTGCGCCTCCTGTTGGCATTCAAATGGGGGATCAATACGCGCCACTTCCTGTGCATCCTTTCCCTGCGGCCACTGCGGCGCCGCCGGCGGCGATCCCCTCCGCCGCGCCCCCCGCGCAGCATTGGGGCGCCCCTACCCCGCAGGCCACCCCTACAATGCCCGGACCGGCTGTTGCGCCTATTGCATCCCCCTCTGACCCGCCCGCGCGCCGCCGGCGCCGAACGAAGCAGGAGATGCAAGAAGCCAATGCGCAACAGCAACCCGCCGCGACCCCGGCAGCGGCGCCTCCCGCGCCGGGCCCCGGTCCGGTGCTGGCGCCGTTCCGCCCAGCTGCCAACTCCGGTCCGGCGTTCGGCATGCAGGAGGCGCCACCCCCGAACGCCGAGCTGCAAGCAAGTATCAACTCTATTTTTAGCTCCTAGGAGAAGCGCATGATTGCTCGAGCATTGGCAATTTTCACGGTGCTCGCGCTTTCGACGTGCGCGGCGGCGGCGCAGCACCGGCACCACGTTCACCATCGCGCGATTCCCGCCGACGCATTCGCGCAAGCTAAACCTGGTGCTGTGCCTATTCTTGTCAAGCCTGAGGTCGAGAGTATCCCACTACCGCGCCAGCGTCCCTTTGATCTGATTTGGTACGACCGTGTCACATCCGTCATTGGAGGAAGATAAATGACCAGAGCAAATGGAGCGCCCGAGTTCCTGCGCCGTAACGCCGCGACCGACCTCGGCAAACCGGATTACGCCGTGGACCTCGACGAGCCAAGGGCCGAGCCGCAGCTCGGGCCAGATGACTATGGCGGAGCAGGTCGCCGAAACGCTAGACAGCGCAGCGCTGACGCGGTCAATTTGTCCCGTTTACAAGAAGCGATCGGCGACGTGGCGGCCAGCAACGTCAGGGCGGCAAAGACCTGGGAGGACAAGGTGCCCCTCGACGACATCGCCGAACGAATGTCACGGCTGACATATGGCGAACTGGTCGAGTTCGCCGAGGGACTCGTCAAGGTCCAGGACTACAAGGCGACTGACGATCCGTCCCTATTAGCTTCTTTTTTGTGGAAGTGGTGCGTTAATATCCAACAAGAGGTGAAAAAATGAGACCAGTCTTTTTCGTTTATATCTTCAATGGTGCAGCATAATGGCGACGGCTCCGATGGCACCGATGATTGTCACTGCAGCCACGACAATGGCGATGAGCAATGAGCTGGATGATAGTGTTTCCGTTCTGTGTATCGTTGCACCCTGCAACCTGGATTCAAGAGCTGTAATCCGATCTTTCTGATCGTTGACCAGCTCTTTCAACGCAATGTTTTTCTCATCTGAACTCTTGCTGACGGTGTCAATGCGCTTGCCCTGCTCCGTGATCTGATCTTTGAATCCTGTTTCGGTCTTATTGATCGCTTTATCGGCTGAGGCGAACGCTGCGTCGATAGCCTTGGTCGCGTCACCTCTCGATGTTTCCGATCTAGTATCCCGCTCGGCAAACTGAATCTTGATGTTGTCAAAGCGCTGGTCGTAGACCTTGAATTTCTCGTCTACGTTAAGCGACTGTTGCTTGATGCTATAAAGCAAATTGGCAGGGAATCGATCCACTGTTTTTTCAAGATGATCAATCCGAACGTTCATATATTCGCGGTCCCCCTTCAGCTGCCGTTCGACGATTTCACGAGTAAAGTTGACGAGAATTTCCGCCAGCTCGCGAGAACCTGTGATCTCGCGCAAGAGCGCAGTCGTCGTCAGAACGGTCGGATCGGGGTTAGGCGTCGAAAGTTCCCGCGACTTGGTCTCAGAGTCAGAACGATCAGCCATGAAGTCACCCTTGCGCTTGAGCTACGCAAGTCGCACGTCCTTGCTCCTTGACGGTACCATTTAGCTACCGTCTAGCAAAGATGCTATTTCAACGCGGCGGAAACAACGTGATGTTGCCAAGCACCGGCCACAATAGCCTGACGAGGATCAGGATCGCGACCAATATGAAAATGACACCGAGGATCGTGAGCACCATGTGCGGCAAAGCAAAGCCAAGCGCACCGAGCACCCAGATAATCAGATAGTAGCAAAGCGCGACGACGCAGAGATAGATCAGCGCGCGGATGACGGCTTCGAACAGTCCCATGGCTTTTCCCTTCAGGACAGAGCCCAGATCGCGAACGCTAGCACGAAAGCGCCAAGCAATACCATCATAGCGATTATCGCGAGGACCATCCACTCGCCTCTCATGGCTTTTGCCCCTTGGTCGCGTTCCGCCTCGGCGGACGGTGGTTTGCCCCGCCGGCGGTCGCTTCCAACGGGATAAATCGCCGCCCCAGGTCGCGGATGCCGTCGCGAATCAGCGGCCAGTGCTCGGACACATTATCCGGCCTGATCTCATCCAGAGTTCGAAGCAAATCCTCAAACGTCCGCCGCGGCATAGCCTAACTCAATGTACAATGGTAACGGGCCAGTAGAAATGACCCAGCAAGATGCCGAGGAACAGGCCAAACAATCCAATACTTAGTGGCCACTTGCTCCCGACGTGGGCCATCGTCTCGGATAACGTCCACTGGCGATCCTGATGATTAATTGCGTACCGTTCGAAAACGGCAAACAAGCCGACCGCGACTGCCAGCCAAACGATCCACAGCCATGCCACAGGAAATAGGTCCTAGCCAAGCGATTTGATCAGCGCCTCGACCTTGGTCCAAGTCTCGTCGCCAACGATGCCGTCCACCTCAAGTTCGTGCGCCGTCTGAAACGCCCGCACGCGGTCCTCTGTCGCCTGCGAGTAGGCCAGCATCGTCTGCACCTGGGCGACCGCGGCGACGGGGTCCTGGTGCGCCGCGATCGTCGCCATGATGCGCATGAGGTCGGGCCCGGCGCCAGCCGCGAAGCTCATGGCGGCGTTGAGGCCGCCGAGCCGCTCGACGATATCCTCGATCTCGCCGCGGTTCGAGAACAGGACATCGAAGAAAGCGCCAACGCTGGTCATTTTTTAAGAGGGTTGTACTGGCATCGGCACCGGGATCGACAATGGCTTAGCGGTTTCTGACAATGCTGGAGCGGCCGTACCTCCGGCAGTGTTGTGATCAAACCAAGCTTGAAAGGCGCTTTCGACCGTATGCGCGGCATCGGATGCCATGATTTGCTGGATGGCTTCGACAACCTTCGGGAGCGACGCCGAAGCCTGCATGATGATCTGGAACATCGTAAACGGGTTCATTTTTAGGTCCTTTCATGCGCGGTCCCGCCGCGCGCGGTTTATCTATTTGTAGCCGTCCCTATCTTCCAGCGGTGCCGTAGTCTGCACGTCGATCGTTGCTTGGACAACGCTTGATCACAGTGACCTCACCAGACCCAAATTGCGCAATTGTTTGTTCGGCCATTTCTCTGATCGACTTCTCGAAAGCCTTGCAAGCCTCTATGTCGCGTAGGATTTCACAGCTCATTTTTGTCCTCCTGATTAAAGCTAGATCACCTTGGGCTCAGTGGAAGCTGGCCACCAGTAGCCAAGCAGCCCCATGGTGGAGCCGGATATCGGGATGGATTCGATCATCACTTGATCATTTTCATTGCCCCCCAGGACATTGATGCGCCCAGTCGCAGCATCGCCGACATAGAAACCGACGTGGCCTTCAGTGCCAGATTGCGATCCGCGCCAAAACACGGCGAGACAGCCCAGCCGCGGCGTGTCGATCTTGGTAAAGGCTGGAGAGGTCGTAAAGCTGCGCGCCATTGCGTTAATGCCTGTGAGCGTGATGCCGGCCTTGCGCAACATCGCCCCGGCAAAGATCGCGCACCACGGCTCGCCATCAGCCCCGTAGCCGGCGAGATCCACGTATTTCTGAATGCCGTGGTTGTCAGGCAGCTCGTGAAAGCCGATCTCTGCGCGCGCGAGGGTGAGCCATGAAGGTTCGCCTGCCACGCCGGCAGGGACCGTCGCAGCGGGTGCGCTCAAGCCCTCGAATGCCCAATCAACCTTGCCCTTGCCGTCGATGCCTACGGCACGCGCGGCTGTGGGCGTCAGGTCGATGCCGGCCAGGTTGGTGTGACGGCCACCCATGTCGGTGCCGGTCTCGGCTTGGGGCCGTCCGCCGGTCTGCCAATAGGGATCGTGCGTGTTCCAAGGGCCGACATCGACGATATCGCAGACAGCATCGCCCTTCGGCCCCCACACATGGACCCGCGGCCGCGTGCCTGGGAAACGATAGGGCAGGGCGACACCCATCTCGGTGTCGTTGATGATGTGGTTGTCGTAGGCGCTGGTATTGGGGTCGGAGGCGCCACCGAATTCCGTGGCCGTGATGCCGGTCTGGCGCGTCGTGGCTGGTTCAGGGATAGGTTTCGGTGTTGGGAACGGCTGCGGAACGCTCACCGGCGGACTCGGCGCAGGCACGACAGGAACTTGCGGGAGCTGTCCGGCGATCAGTGCGTCCTTTGCACGACTCCCTGCGCTCGATCCAAGCTCATAGCCCAGCGCCCAGCAGAACCCGGCTGTCAGAACGCCGAACACGCCCCCGGTCAGCGTCAGGGCTACGTCGCCGGAAACGTCAGGCTTGATCCAACCAGTGAGCAGCAGGTAGCCGAAAACCAGATAGCCAAAGATAACAAGGAATGAAACGATCGCTGTGCGGGTCCGGTCGCTCATTCCTTTTTATGCTCCTATGCAAATCCAGGACGCTGTCGTCGCTGCCGCGCTCACGAACCCTATAGTCAAGGTAGTCGCAGTTACAGTCATGTTGGTGGTTACGGGAGCAGCAACAGTGCAAAACGGTATGTTTGCAAACGCGGTGCCAAAATTGAACGAGCAAGTGCTGGCATTGCTGGTAAATGTCGCGCGTCCAGCAAAATCAGTCGCTCCTGTTCCAAGCGCGAATCCCGCGCAGGTGTTTACGACGGGCACGCTTGTGGAGACGCTAGAGAGATGTCCATTATTGTCAAACACGAGCGATTGGTTGTTAAGACCGGCAGCGTTGCTTGTGCTAATTTGCACTTTGGTCGGGACGTTGCTCCCGCTCGGCGCCGCGGAGACGCTCGCCTGTATCTGTGCCGCATTGCGCTGAGCGGCGTTCGAGAAGCCGCTGAAATTGACGATGCCGAGCACATCGCTGTTGAGAACCGCGCCGCCGCTACGGGATTTTTGAAGATTGTAGGAAGCAGCTGACGCATCGGAAGTCGTATTCTGGTTGACGTGCGCTGGAGTGGCAGTCACGCTTGAGGCGCACGAGACCGTGTTGTTCGCGTCGATCGTGCAACCGCTCACGGTTGGGGCGCCACCAGCGCCTCCGCCCAACATGACTGCGTTTGCGGTAAGCGCGCCCGACGATGCTAGCGTGTTAGCGGAGTTGAAATAGGGAACGCCCCCGCTGGTGCCACCCGTGAGTCCTGTACCGCCGAAACCAACGGCAATGGCGGTTCCTTGCCATACGCCGGTCCCGATCGTCCCAACGGTCGTGATGTTTCCCTGCACCGCCGCGGGGAGCGTGGACGAGATCGACGGCACGCCTCCGGCCGACGTAACGAGCGCGCCATTGTTGGCAGTCGCGAGTCCCGACACCACTGCGCCGCTCGCGGCGTACCACGCAAGCTGGTTAATCGTACCGATGTTGACGCCATTGGTGTTGCCACAGTCCTTGAGGTCCCCGGTAGTGTCTGAGAAGCACGCGAAGTCGTTGATGGTGACAGGGAGGCCGGTAGTGATAGGCAATCCCTGCGTCACACCATTGAGAGTCCAGGTGAAACCGCCGGTCGCGCCGCCGAAATTATCAAGCGCGAAACCGCCGCCGGTTCCGGTGACGTTGAAACAGAGGCGGTTGTAGGGACCCGAAAAGAACCCGCTGAACTGGCATATGCCGAAGCCGCTCGCGGTCGCGTTGAGGCTCGTTGGATTGGCGCCCGCGGGATCGGGCCCGCCATCACCGATGACACCCGTTGTGATCCACTTGGTGACGTGACCCGGCGTGACGTTGCCACTCTGCCGAACTTGCTGCGCGCTCGCGGGGAGAGAGGCGAGGAGAGCGGCTAGAATCGCAAGGATTTTTTTCATGGAAGCCTCTTTTACGCTACCCAAAACTCGTTTACAACTCGCTGGCTAGCAAACAGGAGAACAAGCGCATGCCTTCCACCTTAGAGGATTTCGTAGACAATTTGGAGAAAAGCCCAAGCTCCGTCGAGATGAACCGCCGCTTCGACGTGTTCGTGGACGCCATGCGCGATGTGCGGCAGCGACTGGAAAACCTCGAGCTGGCGCACATCAAGAGCGGAGTCCAGGTGGCGGCGCATGAAACGAAGCTCGTTGACAACGGCGCCGTTATCGCAGCACTGGAGCGCGATCGGACCGATCTCAAGAAGCGCCAGGACGCCATAGAGAGCAAACCGCTTGCTCACGATGACCGGCTCGACGAGCTGGAAGCGCGAGTGCGCATAACGGAAGGTGCCATTGGGGCACTTGGCGGCAAGATCGATAAACCGCCGGCAAAAACGGAAGCGCATCCAATCGCTCCTGTCGCCCAGGCGCGACCCGGAAAAGTCGAAGCGCCTTCAACTGCTCCTGCTCCGGCAAAACCGTGGTTTGGGGCCCAGAGCAAAGAGCATGAGACCCCGCCCCCGATGGGTGCTCCGGTACCAGCTTAAGACAGGTCAATACCCACGAGGTAGATATCCGCCGTCGCCGCGACGGGCTGAGCCGTCGTAAGCGCGAACCAAATATTGAGCAGCCCGCCGATCGTCCCGAGGTTCGCGGACGAGAACCGCGTGCCGCTCCCGAACGCCGCGAGCGTGGCGTTAAGCAGCGCGTTGGCGGTCGTGAGCGCCGAGTATGCCTGCGCAGCTGCCACGATCGGCGTGCCTGCCTTCGCTGCCTGCGGGTAGAACCCGCCCACGGCTGTCGTCAAATTGAGCGAGGCGTTCGTCACTATGATCCCGGTAAGCGCAAAGGCCGTCACGCGCTGCGGGATCGCGATCGGCTGGTCACTGGTCGTGTTGAAGTTGGCGCCGCGTAGCGAGGCGAGAACGCGCTGAGCTGCGAGCGCTGCGCCGCCGTCACCGATGACGCCTGGCGCGACCCACACAGGCAGATGCCCTGGAGTAATGTTGCCGCTTTGCTGGACAAAACCCATCGGCTACACCACGACCATGGTACTGTCATCGGGACCAAAGACTCGCACGCGCCTAATGCTCAATGGCCAGTCGCCGCCACCCGGTTGGTTGCCGCAAGTGATGTAAAGCGAATAGCCCAAGTAGTCGGGAGTGTTGGTCACATTCTCGATTGAGGAGAACGTGCCAGCCGGCGCTTCCGGTGGGTAGCTCGGCGGCGTCGTGCGCGAGAACGTCAAGCGATTCGGCGCGAACTCTTTGTCATCAAAATAGCGCTCCATGAACCCCGTGCCACCTCCGGTAACGGTGTCGATGAGCAAGTGGCCGACCGTGTGCAGGTCCGTACCATCGAATTTCGGATTGCCAAGGTCGGCGAACGTCGGTTGCGGGAACTGTCCACTCTGCAGAGGTGGATATGTAGTGACACCCTTTGAAAAATCCCCACAGTTGAAACCGATCGACCCGTTCTGTCCGGCCTCGACGGGAAGGCCGGCGAACCGCGTTTGTGGGAAAAACTCCAAGAAATCGATTTCCGTGCCTAGAATACCATTCCACCAATCGACACCCCAAAAAGCAGGAAAGCCCGCGCCGCCGCGCGCGAGGTGCTGGTCGAACGTGAACTGAAAATCAATGTACCAAGGCGGACGGAAGAAACGACCGTGATTATTGGCTCTAAGCACCGCCATGTTTGCGGCGCTAGCATTCCCCAATGAGCCAGGGAACCAATTGCTGGCCAGCGTTGGCTGGTTATTTTGATAGTACGCGCCGGGTCGCGCCTGGGCGATCCGAAGGATGCCGTTGCTGACCGACAACGCGCTCGCAGGAATGTTCGGGATCAGGCCATAAGCAGGGTTTTCTCCCGGCTGCCCAATGTAGCTGTTGGCAACCCACCAGTCCGTTGTCGCGGTCGAGGTGTTGGCGTTGTTGATGTCGATGCGCGACAGGTCGGTGAATGGACCAGACTGAAACACAAGTTTCGGCAGGCCGTGGGCAACCGCCTGCAGTGGAGGCGTCGCATCGAGCGCGACTTGCATGGGGTCGAGGATCGCTTTCAGCGCGTCATCTGACGCGCCGATGCTTGTTCGTATCTGCTGCAAGGCTGCAAGCGTGGCAGGTTGGATGCTCATGGTGAGCACCTCCCTACGCGGTTACAGGAGGGGCATTGCCGGGCGACGAGTTCCAGCCTGACGCAGTCGAGACGTACCAATTGCCCTGGTTGTTCTTGGTCCACACGATGCCGGTTTTGTCGATCGTGAGCGAGGCACCGCTTCCATTGGCGAACGGCACGTTGTCCCGGAGAATGACGAAGCCGTAGGGAGCCGTAGCGCCAAGCGACCAGACGTGGCCCGCAGCATCCGTTATGGTCGCACCGCCTACAGGCGTCGTGCCACTGATCGTAGTCCCAGGAGGAGACGTAGTTCCCGGAGGGAGTCCCGCTGCGTTGGCGAGGATTGCAGCGAACTGCGTCAAGGCGCTCTGGATTTGCCCGTAAACGCTTTGTAGCTGCGCGAGCGTCGTCGGGTCTATGATGGCGGCCATGTTGATCCCCTTGATGTGGATGCCCGTCTTGCAGTTCTCGATTGTAACACGAGCGAACCTGACATCGGTAGCCCCAGCCGGCAAATCGACTAGCAGCGTCGGATGCGTAGCGCGCGACTGCGCCAACGCGGCGCGTATCTGGTCATCAGTCGCCACCACGGCGTCTGCGATGGGCGTCGAGCCGTTGGTCGTACCGTAGAGGCGGTTCTCCAGCGTCCCAGCCCCCGCAGCGTATGGGACCGTAGTGAACGCCGACAGGAAGCTGCATCCACCCACAAAGCTAGCGTTGTTGGCGCTGCCGCCCAACGTCGTACTCAAGACCGTAGCGGAACCGGAGACAGCAACAGCCCCGGCTGATTGCATGTTGTGGACGCAACCTTCGACCGTCACTTCGCCTTCACCCATCACCGACACCAGGACCGGATTGATAGCGCCGCCTGTAGGCGTGTCGTTCCACATGTCACGCACGACGACGTTTGCGCTGTCGGCCAACACGTTAGTCACGTTGAGGTCGGCAGAGCCGGCGAGCATCGCCATCAGTGATGCAACGCCACCTTCAATCTGGGCGCCAACGGCGCAATTTTCAAAGTTGAAATCCCGCAACTCGACGAGCGCGAAGTTCACACCATCGACGAAGATGCCAGCGGCGCTCGCTGCGATGAAGATCGGCTCTTGCAAGAGGACGCGGCCAGAAAATGCGTCCTCAATCGTTATCGCCGTATCAGCGGCATTCTTGACGTGCAAGCCGCTCAACGTGACGCGTGATCGCCCTTGAATGTCGATGCCGATCCCCGGCGTGTTACCGCAGTCGATGATCGTATTCGGCCACCCATCGCCGATGATCTGTACATCGCACACCGGCACCGTGATCGGCTTGCGCAGCGCGAGCGTGCCGACCGGGATGTGCACGACTGGCTTGCTGCCATTGAGCGCGGCGGCTTGCGTGATAGCGGCTTGGAGCGCGGTGCCGTCGTCCGTGATCGGCACTTCGAAGACCTGACGGCTCGTCAACAGGGGCGTAGGCGGCAACACCGGCATCAATGGCAACGTCAGCGAGGGCACAACCACATCATCGACAGAGCGCAACCGACTGGCCGTCGGCGATACCGTGTATTTGTTGCCGACAGAGATGATGTCGCCGCCGTTGGACGAGGTCACGGTGACGGGGCCGGCAATCGTGCTATCCGTGATCAGCAGCGGACCGCCATTGCCCATGTAGATGCCGCTGTCGGCAACGCAGTTCTGCATGCGAATTTGAGCGGCGTTTGTGTAATAGAAAACCGCATTGAGAAACTGCCGCGAGCCCTGCGAATAGCAATCACGAAAATTGAAATTTCCGGTGTTGCCAATTTGGATATCAGCAAATGTCGAACCGAGGAATTGGCAGCCATAGGCGTGGAACATGCCCGCGCCGTCCGCAATATTGTCCTGGGCGCTGTTGCTTAGCGATGTTCGGCAATTCACAAACTCACAGAACCAGAACCACCAATCGAGGCAGTTGAAATTGCGCAGTAGGACGCCGTTTTTGAGCCCGAGGAACTTGCAGCGCAGAACCGAACTCTCGGCCTCGCCGATACCTGCTTCTCCAGCCCTTATGCCTATCGAGGCGTTCTGAAAAATAAGATCCGCGTACTCGTTGCCAGTACCAAACTGACGCGGTGGTCCGCCAACGAGCGCATTCTGATCCACCAAAATGGTCGTATTGCGGCTCCCGTCCAGGGTCAGCCGACCAAGTCGCCCGTAGGCGCAACCGTCAAGATGCAGCAACGTACCGTCTGCAGCACCGCCCCACTTGATGGTCGTCGTCGCGGGATCGGCCCCGATTATACCCGCCCCGAGACCACCGAGCAGCGTGACGGTCTGTGTGACGAGATACGTCCCGGCTGGAATGAACAGATTGCGCGGTCTGCCAGTTGCCGTGAGATCGCTCACCGCCGCCTGCAAGGCGGCCGTATCGTCGAATATGCCATCGCCCTTGGCGCCGTAGTCACGCTTGAGGTTAGACCAACTGGCGAAAGGACCGAAGAACTTTTCCTGCGCACCCATTAATTTTGCACCAGCTTGTCAGTCAAAAGCGTTTGCCATACCTGAATGTTTTTGACATGCATGGGCCAATTTCCAGCTGTCGTTCCGACATTGCATGCCGCCGTCGTAAACGAAGCTGTGCAACCGCTGCTTATAATCAGAATGAATCCATTGCTACTATCTGCTTGTGTAAATGCCCCATCATAAGGGTTCATTGTGCAAGTTGCTTGTTTGCCACTTCCTTTGGCGAAATAGGTGCAGTTATTAGCATTGGTTGCGATCATCAACGATGACGCCACGGCTCCTCGGTTGAAGCTCAGAGCATAGACGCCAACCTTACCTGGAGTGCCGCTGGTTTGCGATGCGACCGTTGTCGCCGCTGTCGTGGAGTTGCCGTTTCCTATGTAGCTACCAGTAGCAATCGACCCAGTAGACAGCATTTGCGTCACATGAAGCGTCACGCCGTCGCTATCGATTGAACCCGTAAAGACTGCATTACCGGGGCAGGTATCTGCGTCTACCAGATAGCCGTAAAACCCTACTCCGTTGTTTTTTGCCGGGGGCACCCACAACTGATCAAAAGTGTGAAACGTATTACCATCTAAAACCGGATTGCATTCCGTCGAGCGCAGCGGCGGCGTGCCAAAGTAGTCCGAAAAAATCGAACCGCCCGAGCATGAGGCGCCGCAGAGATTATCGTGGAGGAAGTTGTTGAGCAACACGCTGCCATTGTTCGAGAAGCAGTCGCAATTATCGGTTTCGATAAAATTAGAACCAGGTGTCGTTCCGGGCCACGAAGTTAACCACCACGCAGGCCATCTCCAAGGCGAACCAGCTATGCCGTTCGGAGCCTTGGTCTCATCGAATGAAACGTACGCGCGCGCGTAAAGACCATTCTTGAAACTAATACCCCGATAAGTTTCCGGTACACCCGAAGGCACATTCAGCGAGGTCCATGTGCTTATGCCGTAATTGCTATCGCCCTGTGAAACATTAGTTAGTGTCAACCCGGTAACTGGATCAACCGATAAAGTGTTGGTAGCTTGAATGATCGAAGCCATGAACTCACAACTAGCGAGCGTCTGCGCGGGACTAACCGTATATGTCCCCGTTCCGCCGGAACCTGCCGTAATAGTCGTCCCTATTGACGGAGCGCACCCTCCGGCTCCGACACCAGGACTCAATGTCATTCCAACTTTGAGTACCGCAGAAGACACAGCCGTTACTGTCATCGTGCCGGTGTTGGCAATCGAGGCAGTCAAATCTACACGAGTCAAACCCTGAGTACGCCAATTAAATCCAGCAGCATTAGTAGCGCCAAGATCTATCGTCGCAAGCGACGTCATCGGATCAAAAAATGTGCACGTATTAAATCCAAAAGCACCAGCTGTACTCGGAATTGGGTCAGTACAACCTTGTGAAGAACCGCTTGAAAAAACTTGAAATATAGCAAATCCTGCCATCGCTAATTTAGCGATCAATAGAATACCAATAATTGATAATGCAATTAGAGAACGACGCATTAATCACCTATTAGCTAGTTGGGCAAGAGCCATGAACTGTCATAAAATAAGTACAAAGACGACCTTCAAGGTTTGTAACATCAGTAGATGATAAACTGCCTCCGATAGTGATTGCACCAAGCTGTAAAATACTCCCGAAATTCACCGTTGATCCGGCAACACGCTGAGCAAGGATGGCAACGTTACCATTGAGAACGGCAGCAGACGATTCTGTGCTATCGCCGACGTCGGATGCATTCTTGTAATGTTGAACTGCACCAGCACCAGAACGATTAACTACATAATGTCCGATGCTGTCAGCATTCAATATCCCTGTAGCGTTTGTTGCGGAATTAGCATCACCGTAAAAGTTGCCATCATTGTATTTCGGAAACAGTCTCGTGGAATTAGTTGCCGCCAACACAAGACCCATAACCGTACCGCCCGATGCGCCGCTTGTCGCATTTGTGAAACTCCATGCCGATATGTGCGAAGAATTCTGCGTGAAATGCGGTGAAGTTGCAGTGGAAGGATTGAAACCCGTATCGATATAGATCGTTGTGCTGGCATCGACACCGCTCCATCCATTATTTGCAGAAAAACAAGCAGTAGCCCCAGCGCAACCTGTTGAAACATTGCCGTTTGCGGTTCCATTAAAAGTGCCAGGATTGATAGCATTGACGAGAGAATTTGCACTAGAATTGATGGCAAAAATATAAAGCACATCAAGCTTGGCAAACACGCCATCGGTCACGAGCCCGCAGATCAGTGTCGTAATCGCCGCGGAGTTCTGACCGCTGTCGAGCATACCGTTATACGTAGTCGCTTGAGAGCAGCCGCCGCCTCCTGCCGAGGCCGAAACGAGCGGCAGCCAGCCAGCAGCGCGAACAGCGACAGCAGCAAGTACAAAGAAGACACCAATGACGGCGGCGAGCCGTTTCATGGCTTCTTTTCCTCCCCGGCATTTTCCTTCGTTTTCTCGGCCGCATCGCGCTCGGCCTTCAACGCCTCGGGTAGCTTGACCTTCGCAAGATCACAAAAGTCCTGGAACCTCATGCGAAAGCCGTAAAGAGCCGCTTCACAGAGCAGCGGAATGATCGTCGCTTGATCGGCAAGCGTCAGCGGAATGTTGACCGTGGACTGCTGAGCGCCGGCACAAGATGGCGTAAGCAGAGTCAGAATGACTAAAATTCTTCGCATACCTTACCTCAATTCGGCGCGATCGGCACATAGGGCACGGCGTTCTGTAGAACCTGCAATTGAAACGCGTTGACTTGCCCCACGAACGTATCCCGCAAAGTTCCGGCCCAATAATTGAGAACTTGCGCAGTCGTGCACGTTCCGTTGATGCTGGTATTGCAGCCGGATTGGAAGACCTGCACGATATTGGTTTGCAACGTGTTAGGCTTAGCCGTTCCCGCATCAGTGAAAGTCCGCGAACAGCCTGCCATACAAAGACCAGCAGGCGTTGTAAGCGTGATCGTGATCGTGTCAGCAGCGGCCGGCAGGGAAAGGCAGGCGAGTAACGAAGCGAGCAAGAGTTGTTTCTTCATGTGATCAGTCCGTTTTCCATGAGGTTCCATCACAGTAGACCGAGGCGTGCGTGGTTCCGCCACTAACATAGGCGGTTAGAAACGTTGGCGTCAAAGCGTCGGAAACAGCGCCGCGGGACCCTTCTGCGGCGCCATTGCATGTTGGCAACGCTGTACCGGCAGCGCTATAGATCAATGTATGTTGAAGTAGATTGGCGACCGTCACTTTTTGTGTACTATCAACAGTTAGACCCGTCGTTCCTGAGTTGACCGATGTTCCAGTACTGCCAGCCGGCGCAGTTTGCACAACGAACGAACCGCCAGCGCCAGTTCCCTTTCCTGGACTGACAAGTAATGTAAAATTCTTGCCAGCCTGATCAGCCGTACCGCCTGCTAATGCTCCCTGCGTGCGAAAAATTTGCGCGACGATAGCTGCATTCGTATCAACATCCACAGCACCTTGCTGTAAACTACCATTAGCAGGAGAATCTAGCTGCGTGCCACCATTGCGAAGTTGAATAGTTGCAGTATTATTACTCAAAGCAAAATTTCCGGTGCCAGTATATGAACCGGCACTAATATTACCAACAACAATATTTCCGCTAAAGGTATGAACACCGGCACCTGTTATACTATAATCATATCTTAATGTTCCACCTACAGACAATCCTATTTTACCTGCCGCTGTAACATACCACCCCGTATTATTCTCAAAATTATTCATTGCAAGCGACGGAGCCGCTGCCGAACCAGCCCCATTCACTGCAATCGAATCAGAGCCAAGCGCCCAAGCTTTAGTAAGCGTGACATTGGTTCCAGCTACTGGAACCTTAATATATGCCCCATAATAATTCGTGAACGTCGTCGCATTCGATGCGGCAACGGTATTGCCGCCGAAAATATCTGTATAAGCATTCGCAACTGTACCGCTTGATGTGGTATCTGTCATCGTCGCCGTAACGTTCGCGTAACGAATGCCAGCCGTTGTCCACGCTGCTGCGGAGATATTACCGCTCAAGCCGAAACTGCCACCTGCGACAGTGGTCTTTCCATTAAGCGTAGCCGTCCCGGATGTACACAGCACATCCGAACCTATGGTGCAGCCACCGATCGCAACCGAGGTCGCAGTCGCAACACCGAGAACAGGTGTAATCAGCGTCGGCGAGGTCTGCATCACCGCGACCGTGCCGGTGCCGGTCAGCGTATATTCTCCAAGCACTCCCGCATTGTCATAGAGAATGCGCGTCGTCGTCCCGCTCGTGATCGTGCTGGTTCCAACAGTGAGCCCACCGCCACTGCCACATGCGCCGGAGCCCACAGTACCGCTACTGATCGTGAGGCATTGGCCGTTTGACCCGCCCGTAACAGGCGTCGTATTGACGACAATCGTTGTCTGCGCCGAAGCCGTTATAGTCTGCGGGTAGGCAGGCGACAACGCGAAAAGTAGGCCAAAAAGAACACCAGCCAAGGTTCGTCGCATCACATCACCATGCCATGAATAAAGCCCGTAGTCGCAAGCGTCAACGTCGCGCAAGTCGTGGAAGAAATTGCCGCAGTAATCCCTACCGAATAAACAGCAGGCGGTCCGCCAGCATAATTAACCGATCCAAAACCGCCGGCTGAAATCGGAATACATTCGACCATATTGCCAGATGCAACACCTGCCGTAGTTGATCCATTACTCGGTGCAGAGGTCGAATTGAACACCATCAACCAGCAAGCCGCCGAACATTCAGCGTAGACACTATAAAGATTGCCGGCCGCATTTTTAAGAACAAGTGATGACGCTGCCGAACCACCAACGACCGGTGTTATGCCAACCAATGCCGAAGATGACGGAGCAGGACCAACAAATGGAACAGCGTTCGCCGCAGCAGCAGGACCAAGCGTGATAATGCCTGGACTATCCGGCCGGAGATCGACCACAAGCGCCGTATTAGTTGCCGTAACCGGAGCAGTGTTTACTGCAACTTGACCTGTCGTAGTTGCAGTACCACCAAAAGCTGCAACATTAACTGGAATATTAGATTGATTACTCGCAACTACAACTGGCGACGAATTCGCCATCGTCGCTTGACCATTAACGTTCGCATTCGTGACATCGACATTGAGCGCGTTCGATGTCGATGCAATCACGTTGCCCGCGCCGTCTACAATCTGGGATTTTTGCGAAGCGTTCGTCTGGTTGGCAGAAGTCGCGAGCGTCGAGGTATTGAGATTGGTCCCAGCATTTGCGGTAACGGTAGGCGTATTTGTTATAAAAGCATTGACGCCCGGCACAAGAACCGCCCCCGGCGACGTGCCGTAATTCGCCATCGCGCCGAGGGTGCCGCCAGCCCAGGTCGTTATCGCCGACGATCCTCCGCCGCCTCCGCCACCACCGCCGGAACCCGTAGCGAGTCCCGTTCCGCCCGAAAGAACCACGAGGTTAGAAACCGTCCCCGTCTGGTCGATACAAGCGATATTGGTGTTGGCCCCAACCGTGTAGGAAAAAAACCCTCCTGGCGCTATCTGGTCTTCGTTTGCAACCGCCGTCGCGCCGAGCGTGCAAGAAACCGCTGTCGTCCCGGTGTTGTAAGCGACAACAACAATTCCGGCCGGCAACGCGGTCGTCGCCGAAGATCCGGTAGCGGTCAGCGTCGCGTAGGCGCCTCCTGGCGCGAAGCCGCCCACTGTGGCGCTAACCGTGGCGGTGACAGGCAAAGGGTTAGACGCCGAGACAGGGGGGCAGTTATTAACCCCTAGCGTCACACACGGACGCACAATAGCTTGCGCCGACCCCTCGACATAACTTAGTAAAAGCAGGGCGATGGCAAGCCCGAGTTTGCGGAGCATAGCTATTTTTCCTCTTTTTCCTCGCTCGACTTTGTTGGAGGAATGAGTTGGGTATTCGCCTGCGAGATCAGTTTTTGCAATAAGGGGTTAACCTCGTTCCACGGCGCCTCGCCAAGTTTTTTTATGATCTGGTTGGCTTCAGAAAGCGTTATGGTCCACGTAACATTGCGCTCTTGCGCCAAGACTCCCGCGGGCAGTAACAGCAATATCGCGATAAACGTGCGCCACATCATCGCTTTCTCACAATCCAGTTGGCCGCAAGCACAAACAGCGCGTAAATCGAAAGCGAGGTGATCTGGTAGGCATTCGGATCGGGCACCGACCACCACAGCCACCACGCGCCGAACACAGTGAATAGACAAAAAAGGTCGGCAGCAGCCACGAGAGCGCGCTGAGAGAGGGCGCGCAGTGCCAGCATCACGCCGGCGACGGCCGCCGGCTCGGCGTCACCCTCTTCAACTATCTCGAACTTTCGCTCGGCCATTACCCACTTCCTCTACTTGCGCCGCGAAGTCCTCGAAGGTCGGCGTATCGTCCCGCTCGGGCGTCTTGCTACGATTCTTGCTCACTATAGCAAGATACGCCGCCAAAGTCTTGAGCGCGTCCACCTTCTCGCCAAAGCGAGGGGCGCCCTTGCCCGACTTGACCGCCTCGGTCGCGACGTGGGCGGCAAGGGTGCTGATATCGTCGTCTATGCTCACTTAGGCGACTCCAATTTCTGATCGGCATCAAGTCGCAAAACGCCTAAATTTACTAGTGTATCTACAAATTCTGCTGCACGAAGGCGCGACCATTTGGAAGCCACGCCGTCACACACTATCTTGATCGCTTGTTCTCTGGTCATTTTACTCGATTCCCTCCAACGCGGGTTCTTGCGCCTGCTCTAGCCCCTCGCCCACCCCCGCCCCAACAGCGCCACCGCGCTGGAGCGCCTTTTGCACTTGTTGGCGCACTATCTCGCGTGCCGCGGGATCACCATCCAGTCCTTTCTGCACCCAGCGCAAGAAAGCGGGCGATGTCGCGAGCTTGCGCACGAAACCGTAATAGCCGCCGAGCATCGCGCGCCCGACTGCATCTGCGCCAGGGACAACCTTGGTGGGCGCTGTCAACAACTGCGCAATTGCGCCGCCGCGCCCCAGGATCGATGCCCACGGATGCTCCACCTTGGACACTGCTGCCATCGACTTGGCGGTGCCCTGCGTGCCCCTGGTTGACATCAGGAAATCCATCTCCCTGGCGAGCTGCTGCATCTGGTCGAGCGTCACGCCGGGGAACATGACCCGCTGCACCTCGGGCGATATCTTAGCGAGCCGGGCACCGGGCTCAAGCGTCCCCTGGAGGATGCGCTGCGCATACACCTGTCGGAGCATCTCGAACTCAGGTGAGTCCTCGCCGAACCGCGCGGCGGCGGCGAGGATCAAATCTTCCGAACCGAGGATGCGATCAACCGCCTCAGCGGCGCCCGTCGTGGGTTTGAGCAGGAACCCGAACGGACCGGCCAGCCGCTTGGCGCGCAACTCGGCCGACTCCTTCTTCGCTGCCGCCTCGATCCCACCCATCTCGCGCTTGAGCGTCCCCAAAGGGTCCTGCTTGGCGACCGCCTTGGCGGCGTCACCCGCCGCCCGCGCACGGGCGATTATCTCGGTCACGGTGTCGCCCGGCCGCACCGGTATCTCCAGGCGCCCGCCCAGCATCTCGATGCGCCGCGCCTGCTCGATGAGCTTCGCCGACGCCTCGCGCCCGTGTACCGCCTCCAGCATATCACCGGAAGCATTACGATGCCGCTCCAACACCTGTCGAGCAAAGGCGCGACCGTCGATCTGGTCTGGAACTAGAGTCTTACTAGCGTTCAACATGGCTTGTACGTCGGCCGCCTTGACGCCCGCCCACAGGTTGGGACCCACCAGACGCGCAACCGTCCTGGTGAGGTCCGAGCGTCCCTCCCTGACGAGCGTGTCGAACAGGTTCTTGGGATCGGCCGGCATGCCTGACTCAAGCCCGCTTACCACCGCCTGGATATGCTTGTCGGTCAGCGGCCTGATGGCATCGCGGTAGAAATCATCCGCCGCCCGCAGCGCGCGCGCCGCCTCCTGCAACTCCGGCACCGCGCCGGGATCGTTGAGAATCTCATCCACCCGGTTGGCAAAGAACTTGAAGGTGCCCTGCTTCACGTCGGGCGTGAGATCGAGATGATTGTAGTTGGCACGCAGCACAGAGCGCAGATTGTGCAGCTGCCCAAACGTAGGCGTCGCGGGCTCCTTCTCCCACTCGCCGGTCGGCACGCCATGCTCATCTAGCTTCTGGACGCCCGCGAGGTCGCGAATCTGCTTGACGATCGAGGGGTAGCGGTTCTCGAACCCTTCCGGCAGCTCGGCCAGGAACTGCGCGGCGCGCTCAGGGAGCCCCGCCATTTCAGGCAAGTGCTCGCCCGCAAGCGCATCAGCCTCGTTGTACATCTTGCGCGCACGTGCCTGGATACCTTGCTTTACCGCCTTGAGCTTCTCGCCCACCATCTGCCACAAATCACCGGAGTTGCCCCCTGCCTTGGACACCTTGACGGCACCGTCAATGTCCTGTTGGATGTCCCGAAACCCTGCATCAATCAGGTTTTCAGCGGCTTTTCGTGCCGCGACCTCGGCTTGTCGCAACCCCTCAACGCGCACGCTGTGCTCGCCCACCTGACCCACAGCCCTGCCGAGCGCAGCGCCTACCTCGCCCTCCCGCCTCGCCGCATGCTCCGCCGCGAGACGCGCGTCCTGCTCGGCAGCAACCGCCCGCGCGTGAGCAAGAATTGCCGTGCCGGCACGCTCCGTGGACACCGCCTCGGTCGGGCCCGCTACCTCGTGCTCCGGCACGCCCAGCTCGCCCAGGATACCACGCTTGGAGCGCTCGTAATGTTCCTCCGCGGACTGTAAAAGCGGCTTTTGCGTGTGAAGTGCCGGGTCGAACACCTCAACCACGTTCTGGATGTGCGGCGCCTCTTTGGCCCATCCTGACGGCGGCACCAACACGCCCTTATCGGCGAGCCCGACCGCCATATTCAATCCTTCGGGGTCGGCACCAATAAATTGTGCCACCGCGCCAGGCAGTCCCAACTTGGCGCCACGCATCCGGGGCAGCACGGAAGCAACACCGCGCCCCACCGCGGTCCCGGCGCCCGCCATCACGCCCGAAGTGCCCAGCTCCATTGCCTCCTCGCCCGCGGAACGATCGTAGACCCCCGCGAGCGCCATGATCGCGTCGTTAAACCCCTGGCCCACCGCGCCGCCCACTGCCGCGCCACCAACCGCTCCCGGCAGGCCGCTCACGAGACCGCCGCCGATCTCGCCCACAACCGCGCCCACGGTCGGAAAAGCACCGCCCACCGCTGCTGCGCCGGCCGCCTTCCAATTCTCGGCGAGCGACTCGTGCTCCTCCGACGGCCCTCTGGGACGACGGCGCGTGCCGTTCCGCTCCTGGACATAGAGGCCCTTCGGATCGTTCCTGATCTCAGCGCCGGGATAACCGCGCTCCAAAGCGCGACGCTGTTCCCGCTCGTTGACCGCCATGTTGAACAGTGAATGAGTCGTGAAATCCACGCTCTCATAGCGCGGCTTGGTGCGCAGATTGCCGCGCGGATCGAGGAAGTCGGCGCCCTCGGGCACTGCTTCATAAGAATCTTCATCCGCGACCGACCACGGCTTGGTTCGGGTATTGCCCTGCGGATCAAGGAAGTCGGTACCAGGAGAAAGGGCGTCGTACTCCTGCTGGGACGCTACCTTCGGAGGCGGCGCCTTGTAGGCAATATCGGGCCGGTCCCGCATCGGTGCGCGGGGCTCGGCTGCAAGCCCGCGCTCCTTGAGAAGAGAGCGCTCGGCATCGAGCTGCGAGGAATACGCGTCACTCATCACTGGTAGTCCGCGAGGCGCGCTTGCGCTTCGGCTTCAAGCCGGGAGGAAGCTCCTCGTCCTCATCCCTCACCAGCTCGGGCAGCGTTTGCTTCGGCGAAGCGGCTCTCTTGCGGGGCGTGCGAGCGGACGCGACAAGCCCCTTGGAACGTGCGGTGGGCGGCACCGTGCGCCCCGGCACTGGTATCTTGGTCGAGGTGACTGCCGGCGGCAAGCCCTCCAGGATGCTTGACGGCAGGCGGCTGCCGTATTCCGACGGGTTGGTCAGATTCTCCCAACCCTGCTTCTGAGCCTCGGCGCCGCGCGGCAGCACCGTCGCATCATAAGCGTTGGGAACCACAAAGGAAGCGTCGAATGGCAACGTGGCAGCCGCCGCGATGGTCACCGGGCTATGCCCCTTGTCAGCCAGGGTCTTGAGAATCTCAGCGTGCTCCTTGTTGTACTCCTTGAGCGTGTTGACGAGAGGCGTCGCCGCGGTCTTGTCACCAGCTGCTAGCGCCTTTTCGGCTTTTTCGGCAGTCTCTTCCCACTTTTTTATGTACTTGTTGGCAGCGGACGCCTGCCGCAGCTTCACGGCGTAGGGGATCGCCGCAGAGAGCGAGGTCCCAATCCACGGGAGCATAGAGTTGAGAACGGGATAACGGTCGCGGAAAGCCGCGGTGCGCGCCTTGTATTCCGCCGCTTCCTTCTCATCGGCCTGGTGCTTGCGCTCAGCCTTGTCAGCCCAAAACTTAGTGCGCTGCTCAGCATTAAAACCACGGTAAAGAGCACGCTCGTCCTCCGGCAGGCTCGAAACCTCGGCCTCGAGCTTGGTCCTGGCCTCCTCGTCGTGCTTAGCACGTTCTTCCTTCTCGCGCCCCTCCCTTTCCTGTTCGGCCTGTCGCTCGCGCGTCTCCTTCTCGGTCTGAGCGCGGCGCTCACCCGCCTCCTTGGCGAACGACTGGAGCAAAGCCGGCCGATCGGCGCGCGGGCTTCGGCGCAAAATTTCCTTCTGCTCCGCCGTCAACCCCTCGTCGCCCGCCTCAGCCCTTGATGCTGCGAGCGTCGTGCCCGCCCCTGCACCGGCGCCGAGCAACGTCGTCATGAGCTGCCGCACCATCGGTCGTGCAAGCGGCATCCCGGCACGCACTGCGGCGCCGCCAACCGGTATAGCCGCCGACATAGCGTGGGCGCCTGCCTCCGATGGATTGTCTGCCTGAATAGATTCCTGAGCGCTCAGAGCCGCGCCCACGGGCGTGAGATCAAGCGCCGAGATGCCGCTGCCGCCGACACCAGTCGTACCAATGCCGGACGACCCAATCGTCTCGCGTGCCATCTGACGCGTGTGGTAAGACGCGCTATCGGGCAATATAAAGTTGGCAAGCCGATCACGCCACGTCGGCTCGTAGGCGCGCAATTCCGCATTCTGCGAGGAAATGGGCTGCGAAAAAAACCCGCCTGCCTCGCCGGCACGTTCTGACTGGGCGGGAGGAAGCTCCTCCGCCTGAGCCGTCCCTACTGGATTGAAAAACGACGCGATTTTACCAAAAGAAGACTCGTTGGAAGACCTCTTATCCGCCGGCGTCTTGATGGGTGCCGCGTCCCACGGCATCTTCTCGTCGCCAGTCCCGCCAGCAGGAACTGTTTCACGTGGAGCACGAGGAGCGCCCGCGTCGCGAGGATCGAACACGCCCTCATAGCGACGCGTTGATTGCTCGCGCATCGTCCTAAACAGTTCCTGAAGGCGCAGGAGGCGCTTGGCGGTGTTCGCTGTGGTGTCGCCAGCGTTGAGACCAGGGATGATCCGTGCGATCTCGGCTTCTTCGGCCGCCAGTGGGCGTCCTTTCGATTCGTTGAGAAGCCGTGGACCCCACTCGCGCAACTCGGAAATGTAGCTCGCGAACTGCGCCCGATCGGTCGCATTCGACCCGAACACGTTACCCACTACCTCCGCAGGGCGCGTGATCCGCCCGCCGAGGCCAGCAAGCGCATTGTGCTTCTTGAGCAGCGCCTCGACCTTATCGATCGTTTGATCCGACAACTGGAGTCGCTCGATCTGTCCCGCGAGATCGTCCTTGGTCTTGCCCGATATTGCCGCACCCTCAGTCTTAAGCTGCCGCGACACGTCTTCACGAATGCGGGCGATGTCCTCCTGGCTCTTGCCTTCCAGCTCACCGCTCTGGCGTTTCTCCTCCATGATCTTGCGTACCGCGTCAGCGCGCTGGCGCTCGTCGGTGAGGTTGACATTGCCCCCGCCGCCCGCTCCACCAAGATACGGTCGCGTCAGCGCCTCAGTGATCTCCTTGTTCTTGGCAATTAGCTCATCGGCCGTCGGCAGCCGCCCCTTGCCCTTGATGGTTTCAGCCGCGAACTGGCCCAGCGCTTGTGCGCGCGGGTCGCCCGGCTTCATGTGAAGAAAAAACGCGTTGTTGAACGCGTCGAGCAGCGCCTGCCCCCTCTGAGTCGGGTCTTGAATGTGCTCCTCAATCGTCTTGGCGTCGCGCTCGAACACCAGCTTCTGGAGTCCGCGCCCCGTCATCTCCTGCACGGCCTGCCCGGTCTTGTTGATCGCGTCGGCGCGCTTCTCCATCGCCTCGTACAGCTCGGGGAACATGCCGTGCTCGATGAGCACCATCTCCTTGCTCATCCCGAACTGAGCTGCCACCATGCGCGCTTTTGCCGCACCCGCCGCCATATCCGTGTCCATCAGACGCAACGCATCGCCCAAGCGCTCGTGCTCAAGCTGATGGCGCTTGAAAGTGAGGTCGGTGTTCTCCTTCCACGCGTCATGAGCGTGGTTATACGCCTCCTCGTCGCCAGCCCTGACTGCGTTCATAGCGGCAGCCGAGGCGTTAAGGGCATTCTCCATCGGGGCGCGCGTGAACGCGCTCGCGAGCATCCCGAACACGCTGCCAAGCGAGCCGAACGCCTGAATCGGATCGGTCTGGTACTTCTTGCTCTCGGCGCCCGCGTCCCACTTCTGAAACTCGCCGGGCCCGACACCCTCCGCTTCGTACTGGTGCTCGATCCGCGCGCGATCGCGTTCCATGCGCGCCTCGGTCTGCGCATCCACGTCGAGCAAGTGCTTGAACGTGCCGCGCTGAGCCTGCGTGTAATCTTCCTTCAATCCCGGCGGCAAACCGTCGTCGTCAGAAACTGGTAAAGCTCCGCCCGTACCGCCAAGCGGGATGCGCGCACCCGTCATGTTTTGCGGTTGCTTGCCATCCAAAAGGTCGTTGCCAACAAAGGCAGAATCAGTCATTTCACGCCGCCATCCTCGTCATCGGCCCCGATAGCGCGCCCGCGAAGTTAGCGATGGCCTTACCCATGCTCGCAGTCTGCTGCTGGTCAATCTGCATTAGTTTATCGAGTATCTGGCTCGATAACTGCACCTCGTTCGCACCAGCCTGGAACAACTGCTCGCCCTCCTGCGCCACCGCAATCAACGCGTTGCGGTCAGCCGACGCCAAGTCCTGCGCCAACGCGCTGTTCTGCGTCGGATCGGTCGAGAGCCCGTTGCGAGCCGCGTTGGCGATAATCTGCGCTTTGGCAGCCTGGGTCGCGCGATCAACCGCCGCCTGCAACCCCGCCGGCAAGGTGCCGGTCTGCAGGTAGCTCATAAACTGCTGCCCCTGAGCGCTAAGCTGGTTCGCCTGCCCCTGGAGCTGATTCTGCTCGGGCAATTTCTTCTGCCCTTGCATCATATTATAGATGAGCCCGCCGGTACCGGCAGCGACGCCCAGCGGGTTCTTGAGAATCTGATTACCGATTGCGCCAGGAATCCCCTCAACACCACCGATCAGCTTGCTGATGAAGCTATCGCCCCCACCCGTCGCGGCGCCAAGATCGAGACCGGGCGTACCGGGGCGAGGAATTGGCAGCGGCACATCGCCCGACGCAGCGTCGGCAAAAGAAAGCACGTTGCCTCCACCCCCACCACTCCCGATCAGATCAGTAATCGCACCACCGGCATCACCAGCCGCAGCTCCCCCCTCCGCCGCGAAGGGCAACGCACCACCAGCAGCTTCGGCTCCGCCAAAACCAAGCGCACTACCCGCCCCAGCGGCCAACCCAGGCAAGGCAGCAAGCGCAAAAGGCGCCGCGACCGCTGCGGTTCCTTCCAGCGTCTGCGCCAACTCATTCGGCCGGAACATGCCGCTGATATCATTGCCGAGATTCGAGGTCTTGCCTTCAAACAAATCGCTAAAAAAAGAGATGGCAGCCTCCTATCATAACCTCGCAAACACAACCTGCCGCGTGAACAGCCGCCCCATGCGCTCCTTGATCATGTCGTGCGGCACATCGCTCATGGCCTCAACCATCACAGCATCGACGCCCTGGTTCTTTCCCCACCTCACAAACTCGTCGTAGAAAGCGACGGCCTCGCGATCGTGCCCCTCCTTAACGAACACGAACATCTCCTGCACAACGGGCTTCATCTCAAGCGGGTGCGCGCGCGTTACCGTCGCAAGCGCCACACCGTGCTCCTGGTAGAGAAACAAAAACTCGTTCGAGTAGATGATCCCGCGCAGCCAGCCCGCGAGATCGCGCGCGGTGCGATGCGGATACGCCTTGAGCAGGCGATCCGTGATCCAACCCCCGTGGCGGTCGAGATCAGGCACCTCGAACCGGCGCATCGCAATTTGCTCTCGCACCACCTCGCGCTTTGCAATTTCAGCTGTTACGGCCATACGCGCCTCATTGTCCCAATATAAACTTCGCTTGCCGCATGTACGCAGCCTGCACTTGCGCCGGCTGTGCCGCACATACCGACTGCTGATCCGCCGGTTTTGCCAACGCGATATTGTTTTCCAGGATGCAAAGCATCAACGCTAGTTGCACTACCGTCATTTCCAACCCTCACAAATTAAGAAGCGTCCTCGCCCTGTCGTGGTTGTCGCCGTTGTCATTCATCCAGCGTATCACGTCCTGCGGGTCGCGCCAATCGATCGAGAGCAGGTCATACCCCTGGATGCCAAGAGCATTGTTCATCTGGTCGTGCATCGCCTGGTGACGATAAAGCCACGAGGAATCGTCGCGCCGGAACGGGTCAAGCACGTACTCGACGACCCTGATTCCCAGCGTCTGCAAGACCACCCGGTCGATGTCGCGATGGTCGGCGGCGTGCGCGAATGACCAGCGAGTAAAATCATCCTCCGTCCACCCCTCCTCGGTGAGCTGGTCAATGTTAGGCATCAGCCACGATACCCCACCACGTCCTCGCCCAGCATAATCGACACCAACGACGCATCCGCCGCGTTAGTCTTCCACGTCATCCCGGTCAGCTCGCCCACCTGCCCCACCGCTTGCGGCGGCACCACAAAATAACCAGTCGCGGCCGGACCGGCAATCGTGTAGGTCACCGAATTAGCCGGTGCCTGCTGGTCCACGATCGCAGTCAGATTAGGAGAAACAACGCTATCGTACTTGGCAAGACCCCACAGGCGCGTCGCGGCTTTCTTGAACAAGAAACCACCGGGCGCCTCCCACAATTTGGTCTGTACCGTCTTCTGGAAGCCCGCCGAGGGAACCGCGAACAGCGGCTTGATCGTGATGCCGTCAGTTCCATAGGTCGTGATCTGCGACTGGATTTCCTGATGCTTCACGTAGATCAGCATCATACTTTGCTGCGACGCGAACCACTCCTTCTCGTGGTAAAGAAACAGCTTGTTGACGGTCGCGCCCGACACCGGATCCACGATCGCCGCCAGCACCACAATCGCCTTCTTGGAACCGAAGATCGTCGCCTGCGCAGCCGACGGCTGCATGCCAAAGTTGTAGCCGTTCGCCAGCGTCGCAACCGTGTTCCACACGCCATCCAGCTCGTGGCTGATCTTCTCGACGTTGCCGCCACGAATAACGTGCACGCCAAAGGCGTTCGCAAACAGCACGTCGCGCCCAAAACTTTCTACCGACGCCGGGAACGGCGTGCCGGTCTGCGTGTCGGCATTGAGGTTCGAGAAGGTCGTGGTCGGCGGCGTCCCCGTCGTCTGCACACCGCTGATGTAATTGACCGATGAGTCGCCGATCGCCCACAAGTAAGCGTTCGCCTGGATGAACTTGGAGTAATTGACGCGCAAGACCGAGTCGGCCGACGTGGTGTTGCCCCCACCATCCGAGGTCGCGAAGTCAGTGAGTGAACCGGGAGCGCTCCAGTAATAGGTCGCCCCATTCGCGACCCACGCATGCCCCTGGTAGATCTCGACCGTCGTCCCCTGGATCGCAAAAGGCATGAGCGAGATAGTTGCGGTTGCCTGGACCGCTGCGTCATTTATCGCAAGCGTAGGAGGCGTATTGGTACCATAAAGACCGGCCCCGACAATAGTTACGCCTGTAATGACGCCGCCGGAGATCACCGGCTGCAACGTCGCCTGCGCAACCGGCGAGCCACCGCCCGACGCCGTGATCTTGGTCGAGGGCGAGTAGCCCGTACCAGTCGGCGTCCCGGTGACGCTACTGACATAAAATCCTGCACCGTTATCCGTGACCGTCACAGTTGGTGGCGTAGAAGACGTGTATTCGTTATGTCCACTAAAACCGTTAGGAACAGGAACCGCACCTGTTATAATACCTCCCACTATCGTCAACTGTACAGCAGGAACGCTTCCTGGGTTATTAAAGGGATTTCCGCCAGAGAGAGAAGCCGTGGTATTACTGCTGTATCCACTCCCGCCGTTGTTCACCGTAATGCTACTAACAAAGAAAATACCGCCGCCACGGGCTGTCATAACAGCCGTCAACACGGCGCCAGACCCACCCGCTTGATGACTTAGCACCGCCGTGAGAGACGCTCCAGTGCCAGTCGAAGCTCCTCCAGTCAGCGTGAGCGTCGGCGTATCGCCAGCAATATATCCAGTTCCCGGATTGAGCACCGTGATGCCGGTAACCTGCCCATTGCTGACAGTCGCCGCGAATGTCGCCCCCGTACCATGACCGC
>Ga0210399_10000083_pt1 | contig 67028 bp, 63 predicted proteins | sample IncBWC14MmetaG_FD_150865 | JGI IMG/M metagenome (GOLD analysis project Ga0210399, IMG submission 150865) | Forest soil microbial communities from Barre Woods Harvard Forest LTER site, Petersham, Massachusetts, United States - Inc-BW-C-14-M | ecosystem: Environmental > Terrestrial > Soil >...
GAACAAATGGACCGCGAGTTCTCGTGAATCCTTTTCATGGCCAACGGCCCGGAACTGCTCCTCAAGCCAACGCATGGGCTCATTGAAGAGCGCCGCGGATTTCTTCGCGAGAGCGCCGCCCTCTTTGCGCAACTCCGTGCACAGCCCGCCAAGAGCGCATCCTCCGCGCGCAAGTTGCTCGCGGTTCGCTTGGACGCTACCCACGAAAGCCAACAGCCGCTCTTTCGGAGAACTCAAGCGGTTCCACTCCGCCCGGTCTGCACGAAACTCCTCGAGGCGCCGCTCCACCACGGCTTCGGCGAGTTCTTCCTTGGTTTTGAAGTAGTAGTAGACATTGCCTACCGGGACGCGAGCCGCCTCGGCGATGTCCGCAAGACTCGTTTCTCGGAAACCGCGTCCATACGCCAGCTTCGTGGCAGTCTCAACCAGCCGCGTTCGCTTGTCCGGTTGTGTCGTTCGCATATATTCCGACTCGGGGGAGTTAGTTATTTAACTAACTCACACCATAGACCCGATGCACCCGTGTTGTCAACCTCCGCGACACGCCAATTTTGGGCGCTGGTGGATGGTGGACCAATCCAAAAGGCGTGGGTGTGAATGTGAGTTACCTAGCTAAGAATTCTACCGATGCGCGGAGTCCACCGAATTTTTCCCCATAGTCGATTGTTTCGCGCTTCGTAAACTTGTGTTCCTCTTGCGCTTTTAAGCGATGCACGCGATTGCGATGGCCGTCTGTTAGCCTTCGGCGCGAACTTGTAGCCTAGTCCGGTTGTCCCGCCACAGAGGCGACTCTGGACTGTGCACGACCAAATGAGTGTCCATAAGTGGGTCGGAAACTTCGCGATCATGTCGCGGTCCGGATGATGGACTAACCGGAAATAATGGGTCCTGGATTGGTCGCGATAAGCGCTGCGGCAGAGCCATTCCGCGATCACAGAGCTTTCGCCACGTCGATTGCGGTTTCGAGTTGGGTGTCTCTTCCTTGCTTCAATGCTTCTCGCGAGAGTTCAATAGAAAACTTCGGCGCAATGCCATTGTTCTCCAGCATCCGTCCTTGCCACGTCAGATAGGCCGCAACCGGGAGGCCAAGAATGTATCCGTGGCCAACTTTGTATGCGCTGCCACTGAGTAGACGACCGGGTGTTTTCGTTCCCACGATGCTAGCCAGATTGTTTTCCTCCGCAAATGCTGACACCATTTCTCCGGCACTCGCAGTGTGCTCGTTTATCAACAGCACGACTCGGCCGTGGAATCGTCGCTGGCCGAGTCCTTCGGTGACCACGAGGATAGACTTTTCAACGAAGGCATATCGGGCCGCCAACCATATGAGCGTCGCCTTGTGAGATGGAATCCGTCCGAATCGGGTCAATTCCTCACGACGATAACCGCGCTCGCGACGTTGCCGGGTAAGACTGTACCCAACCTCAAGTTTTCCAGGCGTCAAATAGCTCATCAGGCGTAGCCCGCCGATTCCTCCGCCGGTATTGCCGCGTAGATCGACGATAAGCCGACTGCATCCGTCGAGTGCAGCGATGCCGCGGTCGATGTCCTTCGCCACGTCAATTCCGATGGCGCCTGGAAACATTGCGACTCTCAGTAATCCAATTTCATCGCTGAGCTTTTCGGTGGTGACCGCCTGCGGCGCCGTAACCGGGTGCTTTTGGGATTTGGGTATCGGCAATTGAACGTTGACCTTCTGCAGTTCGCCGTGGAGCTTCTCAATGAGAAGGTCAGCAGATTCCCCAACGGAGAACGTCAAGTCATTTGGCGGGAGAACTTCTCGCCCACAGCATTCGAGTAGGAGATCGCCAGGCCGTATGCCGGCCGCGAACGCTGGTCCGCCTTGATGGACGTCTTGAAACATCCAGCGCTCACTTCCGTTTACGCCGATACGCTGCAGAGTCGCGTTGATCGCGTGGCGAGCGGGAATATTCCGCATCCCCGCATGGCGAAAGCCGGTGTGACTGGTCTTGAGTTCAGCAACTAGTTTGTGGACTTCTTTCTCGAAAGCCTCTGGTTCAGTACAAGCAAGAATCTGATCCCTGCGGCTCCGAGTCAAAGCAGTCCAATCCACTCCGTTCATACCTGGATTGAAATGCTTTTTCTCCACCAATCGGCAGACTTTGTCGAAAATCTTCGTGCGTTCGTCGAGAGTGAGATTCATTGTTGTCTTATGCCAATCGGTGTCGAGACCTCGCCCACGGCGATGAATGCCGCCCAATAGAATGGGCTCACCTGGTCGCCATACTTGGCGAGCAGGTCTAGCTTTGCGTTTCGCAAAGCAGAGCTGGTATCTTCGCCCTTAGCCAAGTGTCGGTAGAATTGTTCCATCAACGCACTGGCGAACGTATCGTCTGCGCTCCAGAGACTCGCTACAACCGATTTCGACCCGGCCACCAGAAATGCTTCCACCAGGTTGCTGATGCCCTCTTGCCCCTGCAGTTTCCCAACCCCACTGTCACAAGCAGAAAGCGTCGTGAGTTCGGCATTCAATCGCAGTCTTATGATCTCCCGCACTTGCAGCAAACCGTCATCACTCGATTGTGGGTCCGCACCCAACACCAGCGCTGACCGTTCCGGGTACTGCGTGTCCGCGAATCCATGAACAGCCAAATGCAAGATGCGAAACTGATCAAGGGGTTGCTTCTTAAATCCAGTTTCAGTGGCATCCTTGCCAAGCAACACTACGGCGTCCGATCCCACAATTTTACCGATTTCCTCGACCTCTGCTCGCGTTTCTGGAAGGTCATGAAGGCTTATCCCCGAGAGATCCGCAATGCCGCGCTCAATCCGGCCACGAATAGAGGCCGGAGTTGGGATTCTCCGTCCCGAGCCGCCTTGGTTCTCATACTCGACATCACCGACTGCGAGAAGGGGTTTGGGAGCGGGTTTCTGTTTCTCAGCGTGGCGAAGAGCGTTCAATATTGTGCCGGAAGGCACGTAGCTTATGACGCGCGACTTCAAGAGGTATTCGCCCTGAGCATCGCGAAGCGCCTCAAACGGAAGCAGGTTCAAAGTTGCATCCGGTGCGATGATGTAGCGTGTCACTGTGGCTGCTTCCGGGATGGGCTTTACGAGCATCGCGTAGAGTCGCTTTGAAAGTTCAGCGCCGGCGCCCTTGGAGCGAATTTCGCTGACAAATTGCTGGCTTAGATTCTCGATCTCCTTGCGTCCTGCCGGGAGCACTTGGACATATGCCCCTTTTTGAGAAATCACAACGCAGAAGGAAGTAGGGTCATCCAGAACGTACTCAAGAAGCACATCGTCTCGTTTCAGGACTTCTTGAACCTTCGACAGTGACGCAGGTTGCGCCGGCAGGCCATGGCCGGGAGCATCCTCCTTTGTCCAGGCCAGCCCAAGCCGCCGCTCATATTCGACCAACTGATCCATCAGTTGCTCGCGCTTTTCTGCGCTGTTGGTTTGCATCAGTTGGACTTGCAGAGCGGCAAGGTCTGTTTCCAGCGATGCTGTCTGCCCAGACTCGGCGGTCGGAAAAGCCTTCCTATCTTCGAGGGCCCAAGCCAGCGTCCGCCCGCGTACCCGTTCCAAAACGCGGAAAGCGCCTGGCACATCGCCGCTCTTGGTGACCAGTTCAAAATGTTGCAAGTACGTTTGACTCATCGAAGCAGCAACCGAACTGTTCCAATACGGCTCATCCATGCTGATTAACATGCTCTCGATCACGTCTTCGGCCTGTTCGTAAAGAGCGTTGGCTTCGCTAACGCGACCGCGGCGCGCCTTCAGGTCGGCAAGAATTGTCAGGTTGCGAGGCACATAGTAACGATCGCCAACACGTTGGCTCGCTTCTAAGCCATCGGTAGCACGCTCCTCCGCCGTGGGGAGATCGCCGACATCGCGGTAAAGCGTCGCCAACTCGAACATGGCGTCGGCCTCCATTCGGAAAAATTGCACTCGCTTTGAGAATTGCGCGGCACTTTCCAAATCAGCGATGGCCTGTTTCCTGTCCCCTGTTTGCGAAGCCAGCCTTCCAAGCAAGATGAACAGCTCCGCCTCATGACCTCGTTTCTGCTGTGATCGGGCTTTACCGAGTGCGTCGTCAAGCACCGCCTTTGCCTCTTGTGGTTTTCCCAAAGCGACCAGAGCTCGCGCTTTCCCCTCGTACGCCATGAACGGCAGACCAGAGTCTTTTTCCGCATCCGCAAGCTTGATTGCTCTCTCGAAAAATCTCAGCGCCTCAGTATGACGATTCACCTCTTCGAAGCCCCTGCCAATCAATTCCAGGAACCTGATCTGACCGCCTGTGTCGCCGCTGGCCATCGTCGAAAGAAGCGCGCCACCGAGGAGGCGCGCGGCTCGTCCGGGACTTCCCTCAAGGAAGGCGACCAGCCCTAATTCGCCGGAGGCCCGAGTTGCCCATTGCTTTTCGCCCAACTCATTTGCAATCTCCTGGACTTCCAACCAATCTCGCTTCGTAGCTCGATAGTCAATTTCGATATCGGTGTATCCCTTCGCGATCAAGCACCAAAGCCGCAGTCGTTTGTCAGTCTGCACGATCGGATTTTGCAGTTGTTCGTTTAAGAACCGTGAGAGATCGACAAATGACATCGTTTCGGCCTCTGATCTGAGGCGTCCGACCTTGGCGTAAAGTTCGTTCCTGGCGTCGCCTCGCTCGGAGAACAGCTTCTCTGCTCTGGCGTAGAGTGGTGTCGCTGCGGGTCCGTTATTTAACCAGTAGAAGTGATCGGCGGAGCTAAGTAGCGCCTGCGGATCGGTGGACTGTTGTAGGGCCGCGGAGTCAACGGGAGACCTGGCGGCATTGCCAGAAACCGTTCGGTAGTAGCGAGTGCAGGCGTAGTAAGAGCAGATTGTCAGGAACACCACGACCGGAGCGGCTACAGAGCCCGCCCATCCTGAGACACGTCTGCCCATTGAGAAGCCACACAAATAAGGAATCTACAAAGTCGTAGCGACGAGGCGGCGTAAAGCAGCGGCGATGCGGATTAAAACCCAAAACCTTCCCTATAGTTTCTCATCAGGTAATAAAAAACAAAAGGCGGCTTTGCCCGAAACTGCCCCTCGGGCAAGCGTTTTGGCGAGAGCGACCTCTCGGAGTCAATTGACCAATTGGCAGTGGCGGTCAAACCACGAACGGTTCACACTGTTGCCGACGTTTCGGACAAGCGGTGCATTATGGCCGCGTACACCTAAGAAGGCCACGAAAGCCTTACAATATGGGGGCAAGTTGAGGGGGTAGTGAGCCGCCCGTCGTAGCGCACCTTAGCTCCGGGCGGATCTTTGCGTTCAACTGGCAAGAGTTCAACACTCCGCCAAAGTTTGCAGCAGTGGACGGTTTTGAAATGTTGGGAATGGATTAGTCTGCGGCTTTGGAATCGGCGACAAGCGCGTACTTCCTAGCGAGGAAGGCCATTCTGATTCGAATGTCCTCCTGATCGTCTTTCATGACCGCCTGCAGGAGGGACATAAGGTCCCTGTTTGGGGAGGGCTTTCGTGTACAACATATCCTGACTACTCACTCATCAATTGAGGGTGCACGAAATTACTTCCGTGCGATCCCGGCCCAATAGATGGCAAATCCACCGTCGCGATACTTCTTTGCCATGGCTGGTTTCAACATGATCAGGTCCATGGTGGCTTCCGCCCAAGATCCCAGCATCTTCGAAATCAACTCAATCGGAACGTCCACTCGGAAAATATGCCGCTCAGTGGCGTCGCGAATCATATTCTGCATTTCGACGAAGGGCGCGCTTCCGGCTTCGATCGACTCTTTCGAAAGCATCCCGGAAACCTGCAATTGGGCCAGGACTCGGCGCTGCTCAGGATTGTTCACACCCCAATTTACATAGCCGTCCCATACATGCCGCAACCTGGTGTGAACGCTCTTCTTGCGCGGAAACTCTGACATCATCGCGTCTGCGAGTTCTAACTTGATCTCGCGATAAAGGGCATTGATCAAATCATCCTTTGTCTTAAAGTAGGTAAACAGAGTTCCGTCGGCGACTCCGGCGCGTCTTGATATCTCTGACGTTGGGGCAGCGGTAAGACCACGCTCCGCAAATACGCGAGTCGCGGCGTCGAGGATCGCGTTTCGCTTGTCTTCGCTCTTCGGGCGAGCCACTGAGCTCCTCTCTAGAGAACGTGTCCTCAATACTATATATCTGGGTCGACTCCGGGAGCTATCAAATAAATGAGCATCCAGTCATTTAACTTGGTCATCTTATGCAGAGGAGGGTATTGAAATGGCCAAGGTCTGGTTGATTACTGGAAGCGGAAACGGATTGGGACGGGACATCGCCGAGGCGGCGCTGGCCGCAGGGGACAGCGTGGTAGCAGGTGCGCGTCGGACGGAAGAACTGGCACCTCTGGTGGCGCAGTACGGCGAACGGGTGAAGTCCGTCGGGCTGGAAGTACGCGATGAGGCAGCCGCAAAGGCAGCCGTGCAGTTGGCGGTGGACAGCTTCGGGCGTCTGGACGTGCTAGTCAACAATGCTGGTTACGGGCAGATTGCGCCGTTCGAGCAAATGAGTGGTGAGGATTTCCAGGCCGTCGTGGATACGTGTTTTTACGGGGTGGTGTACACAACGCGAGCCGCTGTGCCGGTGATGCGCAAGCAGAAGAGCGGCCACATCTTTCAGGTATCTTCGGTCGGCGGTCGCCTCGCGGTTCCGGGCAATACTCCATATCACGCCGCCAAATGGGCCGTCGGCGGTTTCAGCGACTCGCTCGCGCTGGAAGTCGCGCCATTCGGCATAAAAGTCTGCACGCTTGAGCCGGGAGGAATTCGCACCAACTGGGCGCGCCGCGCTGGTCAGAATTCGCCGCAGCTGTTGCCGGAATACGAAAACTCCGTGGGGACGAACCTCAAAGTGCTGCGCGGCCTCGAAGGCCGTTCGGAAGGCGATCCGCGCAAGATCGCGGGCGTAATTCTGAAACTGGCAAATAGCGACGAGGTGCCGGTGCGGCTGATTCTCGGTATCGATGCAGAACAACGAGTGCAACAAGCAGAGGCTGCGCGCGCGAGCGAGGCTGAGAAATTTCGACACCTTACTGTTTCAACGGTTTTTGAAGATGGGCGCTTCGACAGTCGATTGTACACGGCGAAAAGCTAGGGAAACTCTATTGCAGGGAACACGCCTATGAAAGGAGCACGATTATGAAATACAGATTACTCGGCAATAGCGGACTGCGGGTCTCCGAAGCGGCGCTAGGCACTATGACCTTCGGCGACGAGTGGGGCTGGGGATCGCCGAAGGCTGAAGCGCAGAAGGTCTATGAGACCTACCGCGAGGCAGGCGGAAACTTTATTGACACGGCGAACTTCTACACTAATGGCACGAGCGAGAAATTCCTGGGTGAGTTCATGCAGGGCCATCGCCAGAGCGTTGTATTAGCCACGAAATACTCCAACGCTGCGCCAGGCAATGATCCGAATGCGGCGGGCAATCATCGCAAGAGCATGATGCAAGCAGTGGAAGCGAGTTTGAAGCGATTGCAAACCGACTACATCGATCTGTACTGGGTGCACATCTGGGATGGGATCACACCAGTGGAAGAAGTCATGCGTGGACTGGACGATCTCGTTCGCCAGGGAAAGATTCTCTACGCCGGCATCTCGGACGCTCCGGCCTGGTGGGTCGCCCAGGCAAATACCCTTGCGGAGCTTCGAGGCTGGACACAGTTCATCGGGTTGCAGCTCGAGTACAGCCTGATTGAGCGGACGGTCGAGCGCGAACTGATTCCCATGGCCAAAGCTTTGAACTTGGGGGTTCTGGCTTTCTCTCCTCTGGCGGGTGGATTTCTAACCGGAAAATATCACGGCGAAGGCAAGCCCGACGGCGGGCGGATGACCAATGAAGGAGTGAAAGCCTTCTATCCTGATAGGGAACAACGCGCGGCGCTGATGATATCGGCTGTAAAGTCGGTTTCCGAACAAACCGGTCGCAGCATGGCGCAAGTCGCACTCGCCTGGTTGCGCTACCAAACGGTGCCAGTAATCCCGATCATTGGAGCGCGGAAGGTATCTCAACTCCAGGATAATCTTGCCAGTTTGGATCTGGAACTCTCCGCCGAACAATTGAAATCCCTCGATGGAGCAAGCCGAATCGAACCCGGATTCCCTCAGGGTATTTACGAGAGAGAAACGGTTCGTGCAATAAGATATGGCGGCACGTGGGATCGCTTGCTGCTCTAAGTGCGGCACTTCAGGCAGAATAGTGATGCAGGTGGCGGCGTTTAAGCTTCGCGCTTGCTCCCGAGTGACGGGCAACCCGGAAGTAATTGATGGGAGTCGCGCTCCGGAATGGTAGGTCTCCATTAAAACAACAAAAAGCGGAGTGCAAATTAGCACTCCGCCACAGATCATGAAAATGGGTCGCGACTCAGTCTGCCGTCTTGCGAGCCTTCGGCTTGATTGCTTTCTTGTCTCGTTTCGCGGCGAACTCCTTGGCGACGGCTGTCTGGAGTTTTTCAGTGTCCACCCGGTAACGTTTGGCGGCATCCATGAGAACGTCGTCGCGGCTTGCGGCAGATCGTTGATACGCCGAATCGAGCAGGCTGACTTCCAGAACCAGTTTGCAAAGTTCGGCTTCATCATACGTGCTTACTTGCTTGGCCAGAAGTTCCTGTGCGGACACAGAGTCCTTCTTTGCCTCTACCTTGTGCCGCTTCGCCAGAGCCGGGACTTGGATGTAGGAGAGATGACCGATCAGGTAGTGGGCAACCGCCAGCAAGTCAGCCTTCTTTAACGGAGCCGATACGCGTTGGAGGACCGTGGCCAAGACACGATGGCGAATCGTAATGGCCAGTTTCTCCTTCTCGATGCGCCTCCGTTCCTCTGCCCGCTCCCGCTCTACTTGCTGCGGAGAAGGCGTGTTGGGGTGGTGGACACGGCAAGCTGGATCGGCACAAACCTTGACGACCTGTCCACGCTTGCCACCGTCCATGACGATGGCCTCGGTCATCTTGTCACAAGGTTTTTGAACGGGTGAGAGCTTGCTGCTTGCGCCGTTCGGCTTGGCTTTCTTGATCTCCAACTCTACATAGCGGTTCCGTCCCAAGGGAGCGCCCTCGCGGGAATTCCACGCCGCCGAAATCTGGATTAGCTGCGGCTTGGTTTCCAGAGTCTTTTTCACTGAGGCGTCGATCTTGGCCCGAAAACAGTCGGGCGAAGTGCAAGAATCCTTACGCACGTCGGGAAAGAGTAGTTTGTTGAAGCCAGTTCGCTTCGGGCAGTTGGCACACGAGCCTGCTTCGGGAACGAGCGTCTCATCCTGCTTGTCAAAGGGCGCGGACGCCAGTTGCAGCAAGATGTTCGATTCAATCCATGCTGCCAACTCCCGCGCTGGAATCAGGACTTGGCTGTTGCCCTCGCTTGTCCACAAGCCTCGAAAAGCAGCCGAGAATGCTTCCTGCTGTTGCGAAGCCGGGAGTTTGGCGATCAGCAATGCGTGGCCGATGGTGATCTGATCTTTCAGGAATGCCTCGGCCACGGGCGGTATGAGGTCAGCGAGTCGGATACGACCGTAGACATACGCCTCACTCTTGCCAGCGCGGGATGCGATGGTGGCGATGCTGTAGGCAGGCTCACCAAGTTCCAAAAGTGATTTGAAACCCAGAGCTTCCTCTAGTGGGTGGATGTCCTCGCGTTGCAGGTTCTCAACGCATTGGGCCTCGATTGCCTCGGCATCGGTGAGTCTGACCACGCGGACGGGAAGTTTTTCGAGTTCCGCCAGTTTCGCCGCTCTGAGGCGACGTGCCCCGGCTACAACTTCGTACTTGCTTTCCTCCAGTTCGCGTACCAAAAGAGGGGCCAGAATCCCTTGCGTCTTGAAGCTGGCGGCTAGTTCTTCGAGGTTCTTGGCATCAAAGCGTTTGCGGGGATTGGTTGGTGACTCCGCAAGCGCGGTGATGGGAACGCTGCGATATTCATGGTTGTTGACTGCATTTTGCGTACTCGGCATGATCTTTTCTCCTCTCATATGTGTTTGGTTAAGTGGTTGTGGACTCGCCGCACACGTCCGGCCTGAAAGCCAAACGGTGCAGGTGTTGGCGTGTTATGCGGCTGCCGCGAGTGCCGCTGGCTCGGGGGCAATGCCCCCGAGGATCACGGCAGCGGTTTGTTGAACGGCTTCCAAGCTCTCGCGCAGGAGACTGGCGTCTCCATGCCAAAGCTGGATGTAGTCCTGGGATGCAGTTCCGTTCTGAAGTCCGACCGATTGGCAAACTACAAAGGCCACGGCTTCGGCCTCGGTTTCGCGGACTTGTTTGGTGGTCAAGGTGCGGCGGTCGCCACGATGGAGCATTTCGTGGGCGATCTCATGCACGAGCGTAGAAAATTCCTCGGCGGGCTGCATCCCGGAAAGCAGCTTGATCTTACCGCCATACGAGAGACCCTTCGCGGGAGCAATTCGCTCGGAGAAACTGATCTCGACACTTTGCGATTCCACGAACTTGAACAAACGTTCGCGGTATCCGCTCACGTCGCCATTGACTTCGGTCAGTGTTGGGAGTTCTTTGCCTTCGGTTTGGCTGACATCGAAAACATAGACGGCCCGGAATCCGTACAGCGTCCGCTGACCCTCCGTTGTTGCGTCTTCACTCGGCTCGTCGGTTGCTACGTCTTTCGTGCTTCGTTTTCCGACCATCGGGGCGAGAATGAAGATGCCTTTTTCTCCCCGTTTAACGAAGCGGCCAAGCGAGTTCCATGTCCGAAGTCCGGCAACGTTGGTAGCATCGGGCTTCTGGCGTGCGATGAGCATGATGTTGCCGAAGCTGTAGGTGTGAAACTTCGCCATTGCTCCGAGGTATGCGGTGAGGACTTCACTGTGACCGGACTCCAATGCTGCCACGAGGAAATCCACGGCCTCTTTGGTTCGTGTGTTGACTTCTTCTAATTTCATGTTTTTTCCCTTTCTGCCGTTTCCGGCTTGTTTCTTTCTTCACTTGAGCGGCAGCGGGAAGAAACAAGCCGGAACGGTGAAAGGGACAGAACGGAGGCCGAAGGAGGGTGGCAGGGCGTGAGTGAAAGCGCGGCGAGTGCCAAACGCGTCTGGGGTTAGTTTGGCGCGAAACCGGCGCAGTCCGAAACGCCCGTCCGAGCCGCGGCTGAGCGGCGATCACCCGGAAGAGGCCAGAGTGGGAGGAGGTCGCCGCACTTTGGCTTCCGATTCATGCGCCCGTCTGTGCCGGTTCCTTCATATCCTTAACTCGAAAGCCTCTCATTAGAAAGGGCGTGTACGACCCGATCAAATATGTCTTCCCCAAAATTCGCGGGGCTAATGTGACAACTTCGGGGGTTTTGGGCAAAAGGTACTTCTTCAATGCGCTTATCGATTTCCTTCCAACGCGTCTTACCTCGCATTCCGATCACAAGACAGCGCTCAAGCATTTCCTTAAGCAGTGCGAAGGAGTATTGTTGTGATTCGCAAAGAGGCTTGCCCGGCAATTTCTTCCCTTTTCTGGAGTGGTACGGAAACCACTCAATAACCAATAGTCTTTGCGCCACCGCCTGAGCATCCACGCATTCAACGAGTCTGCGAGTATGAGCTCGCCACCAAACCGCACATGGAGTGCGTGAGAACTCTGGATTAAGAGGATAGAAGGGATATTCTTGCAACTCGTGGCGAAGGTTGCGAAATAGTGCGGCTTTGAATGAGACATGTTGGTGCGCATCGATGTCCTTCTCGTCAAGACCCGGATTAAGGTTCAGGACAACCACGGTTGCCGTTTGCGGGCTGCCGATAAAAGGTTCGGGTATCAGTGCCAGGTCGATCCTGTGTTCGGCGTCAGCTTTCTTGTTGTAGCTCGTAATGATGTCATGATCCGTATCGAGAACGTACGGTGGTTCGGGCGCTAACATCAGCCACGGATTCTGCATAACGAAGGAAATAGTATATCCTCGCTCATTGACTAGGTTCGACCTTCGAGCAGGTGGGGTTAGACGCTGCTACGAACATGCGGGATGTAGAGAAGACAGCAGGAGAAGCTGGCAGGAATTCTCGTAGCAATTGCGGCGGTTGTCTGACGTGGTCGACAAGATGACGGAATTCTCAGGCGCGCAAGCATGAGCCCGGATGGACAGGCTGTAGTGGGGATTGATGTCGGCGGAGAAAGGAAAGGTTTCCACGCGGTCGCGTTGCGAAACGGCATCTTCGAGAAAGCAACTTCGACCGAACCAGGTGAAATCGTAAGGTGGTGCCTTGAGAGGAAGGCGAACATCGTTGCAATCGATGCCCCCTGCGGCTGGAGCCAATCAACCTCGGCCCGCCTCGCCGAGCAGGATCTGAAATTGTTGGGGAAGAAAATCCACTGTTTTGCAACACCGACACTGGCCCATGCTCAAGCTCACAAAAAGGGCTTCTACGGCTGGGTCTTCAACGGCGAGAAGCTCTACCGTCTGCTAGCGCCCCAATATCCGCTCTACGATGGAAGACATCGGAGCGGGCCGATCTGCTTTGAAACCTTCCCCCACGCAATTGTCTGCGCCTTCGCCGCGAAGGTAGTTCCGGCAAAACCAAAAAAACTGAAACGCCGCGACGTTTTGCGCAAGCTGGGCTATGACGATAGCCCACTTTCCAACATTGACTTCATAGATGCCGCCTTGTGCGCTGTCACCGCCGAAAGATTCCGCGAAGGCCACACGATACAGTTCGGCAGGCGAGACGAAGGATTCATCGTCATGCCGATACCGGGCGGCTGCTGATCTGATTATCTTTATTAGTGAGCGAGTTCAGCGAACAAATCGGCTTGCTTCGCTGGGCGATCAATAGGTGGCAGAAGCGCGGCGAGTCCTGGAACAGGCACGTTGGCAAGTTCCTTGGGTTCGAGCTTATGAAGGCCCCCACCGTAGACGCGGCCTTCGCCCAGAAGCTTCTCGGGCGCAATTGCATTGAGCAGTTGCCATACGCGGCGGATAAGAGTGGAATCGCGAGCCATCGCACGCTTGAGGACGGCGCTTGGGTACATGGCGAGATAGACGTTCGCCACGGTTGCGCGGGAGCCATTCAGGATGAAGCGGAAGGGGCGACCACTCTTGGCATCGCCGCGGCCGAGATAGGTGCATACGATGGGGGCGGGAGGCCGATTCTCCTGGCCGTACCAAAGCGAACGATGCCGGCAGAGGTATCGCTCATGCAATCCGCGAGCCTTTCCGTCTTCGAGGTAGGCGTGGAGAGCAGGAAAGCGGCGCTTAATCTCGTTCTCGGGGAGCTTCGTATCGAGAAGATAGAGGCGCCGCCCGATCTTTGGGTTGCCGTGCCTGTCGGCTGTGACCTCATCTTCGGTGATGTACCGCGGGCTTGGCAGAATCGGGTTGAATGCCTCCATCGGAAGGCCGCGCGATTTGATTTCATCCTCCGGGAGGATGAAATATCCGTTGTCGCCGGTCGCCAGGCCTCTCTTAATTTGGAAAAAATCAGCGACAGTCGGAATGCCCCCTCTGGTGCGGGTGCCAGAAACAGGGAAACGGGTCCACTTTGGCTCGCGGGCGAGGGCGCTCGCGGAGACCTCTCGTGAGAGCTTTGGCTCAAAGAGCGTGCCACCGAAAGTAAAGTTGACCGAATGATTCTGCGGTGGCGGAGTTTTACGGAACCAGACGACCGCCGAGGATACCAGGGCGTCGGCAAACTGCACGTCGTTCGGGTCGAAACGGTGAATGTGCAACAGCATCACGCGATCAAGAAGATACCGCTTGACGGCCTGACCGTAGTTTACGTCCATGAATTCGCTTGGGATGAGCCATCCGGCAATGCCGCCCTCAGTCATCCATGCGTGGGACAGGGCGAGGAAATGACAGTACAGGCCCGCGAGACCGCTGATCTTCATCCCGCTGGCCTGCTGCGTACTGATCTGCAGGCGGTTCTTGTCACCGTTTTCCAGGTGATGGTGCCGCACGTAGGGCGGATTGCAAATGATGAGATTGAAGCGCGGGTGTGGCTTCGCGTGGGTGAAATCGGAGAGGTTCATCGTCAGGCCGCTGTCTTTCCAGAGGCGCGCTGCGGGTGCGCCATAGTGGCTGTCGATCTCGAAACCCAAAGCCTCAGCGATTCGGTTGCCCGAAAAAACGTTGCAGAGCGCAGAGTAGAAGGAGCCGGTCCCAATCGCTGGATCGAGAAAATGAACTTTCTCGCCACAGGGCAGAAGCATTGCAGCGTATTTGAGGATGTCTTGGGCCAGGGTAGTGGGCGTGGCAAACTGGCCGAGACGGTTTCGCTCGGCCTGCGTCTTCTGTCCGTCGAGTTCGGCCTGAAGGGCGACGCGCTGCTGTTCAAAAGTGTCTATCATCTGATGTATTCTCAAATCCCAAAAAGAGCCAGGTCGTCGATTCGATGTTCCCACACCCAGTCAATGCCCTCGGCGGCTTCGTAGCCAAGATATCCACTGTCGAAGTAGCCGCACAGGAAAAGGTTGAACTTGATTTTCTTGCCGTAGGTGCTGCGGAGCTGCGCCATTTTCATGGCTTCTTCTTTGCGGCGCTTGTTCGTGTTGGTGAAATCGCCAGCGGATTTCGCCTCGAAAAAAATCGGAAGGTCTTTCGCCTTCGCGTTCTTCGGCATGATGACCGCGTCGATTGGGATATTGACGCTCTGTACGCCGCCTTCGAGCTTGACGGGCACGTTCGTGCGAAAGCTAAAGGTGCCGGGCGGCATCGCGTCGAAGCGCGTGCCGTCTCCACCGGGGAGCTGTTTGTACTTGCGTGCCTCAAGCCAAGCTTTGACGGCCGCGAGCTGACGTTTCTCCTGGGCGTTACGGATTATCGGGTTGGCGACGGCACCGCAGAGACGGTCGGCCACGATTGTGGCCGCGCGGTGGATCTCCGTCTCGGTTGGCGGTTCCTTCCTGCCGAGCCAAACGAAGATATCGGGGTCCGCCATTTTTTCAATGATCGCTGCGATTTTGGCGAGCTGTAGGTCAAGCTCAGCCGCTTTCATCCGGACCGGGAGCCTTTTGTCCAGTTCCATTGTCTTGACAACGTTGGTTGAGACGCCGGCCAGACCGATGAGCCGGTCCACGGCGAGCGGCGGGCAGGTGGACATGCGAAGGGTCGGGAGGATCTCCGGATGCTCGCGCATGAGCGCGGGCTGAATATTCGTGATGTTGTCGGTCGCATTAAGCGCCGCTTCAACGTCTTTGGTGGTCTGCACGCGAGTGGAACGGAATGCCTGCGGCGCGAACTTCATGAACCAGTCATTGTACATATCGACAGAGTGGATGATGTCAGCTTTCCACTGCTGGGGCTTATCGAGGTTGACGGGCATTCTCGCTTTCGGCTTCACGCGGTTTTCTTCATCTTGTAGAGGTTCCACATTTCGCCGAAAAGTTTACGGAGCGACAGGTTCCTTTTTGCGGCCTCGACCTTCACTTCCGAGGCGAGGGCGGGCGGCAGGCTGAAACCCACGATCTGGCGTGTTTTTGGTTCTTGCCGAGGCGCGTCAGTGTTCTTGTTCATGTGGGTCATTATGTCGACTTGTCGACACCGCGTCAATAGATTAAAGTTGCTTGGATAGCAATTCACAGCCCAATGTCCCGCGACGCCGACCGTTCGTTCCAGGCGCAGGGAGGGAACTTGCCCGATAACAAGTTGATCAAATCGGCTCTGGAACTCCAGAGCGCTCTTGATACCCGGCCTTGCGCAGAGGTAGCGGAGCCAATAGAAGCGACTTCTCGCGTTGAACGCTCAATAGCGAACACCCTGCGGGCGATTGAGGAGAACTCCGGAATTAAACAGATGTTGGAAAGCGTCAAGCATCACGAGGCGGCGATGCGGACAGCGTTCGGGTCGATCGAAGAAGTGCGACGAGTGGCGGTCTTGGACTTTGACTCTCCGGCGCGGCGCGAGATGGAACTGGTGTGGGAAAGCGTCAAGCATCACGAGACGGCGATGCGAACAGCGTTCGGACCGATCGAAGAGCTGCGACGAGTGGGGCTCTTCGATGCCGACTCCGCGTGGCGGCGCGACATGGAGCTGGTTCGGCAGGCGATGGCGGAGTTCGAGACGCGGTTTCGTCTGCCTGAGATATCTGAAACCGCGCGCCTGATGGTGGAGTTCAGCAAGAGTCCACTTTCGGAATCTCTGGCCAGGTACGCGGAGCAGACCTCTAGTCTGCAGCTCGCCGTGGAAAGCATGCGCACGCCGTGGCTCGACGCCCAGGAATCGATGCGCTCGATGGCCGGATTTGCAGAATTGCAGGGCATCGGCTCCGCGCTGATGAACATGCCCTCATTCGGGGACAGGCTGGCGTCGGCATTACGCATCGACTTGGGAGACTGGCGCGACCCCATATCGTGGCGGCCGGAGATTTTCACCGATTTGGCGGCGCGGTCGGATCTCTACGTAAGTCTCGGCTTCAATGTGGCGCTGACGGATTTTCCTGCACCGGCTTTCGAGCAGAGCCTGGACATTGCCGGGCTGCGCCGCGAGCCACCGCCGTTAGTTGACCGGTATGGGGCTCCAGTACCGCGTGTCGATGATGACGATGAAGAAGAGGGGTTGGCACGCACGAACATGGCGCACGACTGGTTGTTGCGATTGGAAACGCAATTGCGCGAATTCATCGACGAACGGATGACGCAAGCATTTGGCGCAGACTGGCCCAAGCGCCGTCTGCCGAACGGCCTCTATGACGCCTGGCAAGAGAAGAAGCGGAAAGCAAAAGAGGCGGGCGGAAGGGAATGGCCATTGGTCGCCTATGCAGACTTCACGGATTACGAGCGGGTGATCTGCAGGAGCGACAATTGGCGGGAGATCTTTGCACCGTTCTTCGGACGCTCTGAGAGCGTGCGGGAATCTTTTCAAAGGCTGTATCCGATCCGTTTGGACACAATGCACTCGCGGCCCATAACACAGGACGATGAGCTGTTGCTGTACGTCGAGACACGGCGTCTGGTGAAGGTGATTGTAGGTCGGCGGAGTTAACCCTCGCAGGATTTCGCGGATGCATGAGAATCGCCTCGTACTTGTGCGGAGCACGATGTACAGGTAATACGGAGCGTCCGGCAGCGCCGAACGAGATGAGGAGGCAGCGTCCAAATGCCCAGCAAACTAAAAGACCTCAAAATTACGCCCAAGAAGCGGTCGCGGGAAACGAACCCACTTAAGATTTTTGAAACTCTCACGCTCCGCGGAACAGTGGAAAATATTTGGGACCCGCAATCAGAGGCGCTTCGGAGTTGGGACGCGGTGAGGCAAACGCAAGATGTCGTCATCGAGATGAATACCGGTGGCGGCAAGACGCTCATCGGTCTACTTGTGGCTCAATCTCTTGTGAACGAAACGGCTGGCCAGGTCGTATATGTGTGTCCGACGATTCAGTTGATTGAGCAGGCCCGGATGCGCGCGGAAGAGTGCGGCCTCGAAGTGGCGACGTACTATGAGGGAGGCTGGTCGAACGAGCAGACGTTCAGTGGGGCATACGGCCCCTGCCTGACCAACTATGCTGCCGTTTTCAACGGCAAGAGCATATTCAGAAAAAAGCAAATCCAGGCTTTTGTTTTGGACGATGCTCACGTTGCGGGTCCCAGCATTCGCGCGAGCTTTACGTTGCGAATTGGATCTTCTACCTCGGCCTTCGCGAGGGTCGTTGATCTTTTCAAACCGTACTTGGAAAAAAGCGGTCACGCGCAAGAACTTGCGGCGCTTCTCAGTGGCGATTGGGCTCCCCTGTTCTTCATCCCCGCCTTCGAAATTAACCGGCAGGCGCAAAGGCTAACGCAGATTCTGGTTGAAGAAGGCGTCACAAACGACAAGGTCACTCTGTTTGCATGGGAGCACGTGCGTGATCAGATCAATCGTTGTGCGATCTTAGTCTCGGCCAAGGGAGTGGAAATCTCTCCCGTCTCTCTTCCTCTCTCGACTCTTTCGTATTTTGCGCAGAGCGCCCGCAGAATCTATCTGACCGCGACGATGCCTTCGCCGGTCCAGTTCTCGCAAACGTTCGGAGTAGCGAACGCCCATGTGATTCGACCAGGCGGAAAGTCGGGAGACTCTCAACGCCTGTTTGTGTTTGCTCCGGGTTCAACCGACGAAGATCAACAGCAATGGACGAAGCAGGTCATCGCTTCCTATAAGGCGTGCGTGATTGCGCCCTCCAAGACGCAAGCCGAGTTATGGACCGATATCGCTGAGTTGTACGACGGCGGCGGGGGGCAGGCCGCCGTCGAACGCTTTAAGGCAGCGCCCGCACCCACAAAGATGGTCATGGCCGCTAGGTATGACGGCATCGATCTTCCTGGAGATGCCTGTCGTCTTCTCGTACTGGACGGAATTCCAGTCGGTTCTTTCGCGATTGAGCGATTCATCGACCAGAGTTTGAATCTTGCGAATACACGCACCAGCACGACTGCGATACGACTGACGCAGGCGATAGGCCGAATCTTTCGCAGCAATACGGATCATGGTGTCGTCATCCTGTGTGGGTGCGAGCTACAGAGCTGGATGAGAAATCCTTCTCACCAAGCATTTCTTCCTGAGTTGCTGCAGCGCCAGATCCAACTCGGTCTACAACTCAGGGACTCTGTTGACGCCAATGAAGCAACCTTCGAGGACTTGATAGACGGCATTTTGACCGGAGATCGTCAGTGGGATCGGATATATAAATCTTCGATTGATGCTTACGACACCTCCACGCGCCCGACGCCACCAGCATGGTTGGTTAAGGCGGGGACTGAGGAAGGGGCGGCGTTTCTTCCTCTCTGGCAGGGAGACTTCGCCGGCGCTGCACGGTCCATTCGATCGCTAGCGGATTCGGTGTCGTCGTCGGACAAGAAACTAGCGGCTTGGTACACCCATTGGTGCGGCTTGGCGCAGGAAGTCACTGGCCAGAGCGTCGCAGCGATTCAGTCATACCTTGAAGCCGCAAACCGGTGTGCAGCCCTTGGCCGACCGGCCATCTCCAGCCGATCGGTATTAGCCAGCGTATCTAATCCCGTGGCAGGGGTTCAGGCCAATCGTGTAGCCGAACTGGCGGCCAAGCCAATAGCGGTTCAGAAGACATTTGGCACGATAAAGCGAAATCTCAAATACGGCGAAAACACCAAGCCCGCCGAGGACGCATTGGCCGAACTTGGGAAGCTGCTCGGTCTCGAAGCCAGTCGGCCGGACAATCAACCTGGTCCCAGGAAAACCGGACCCGATGTTTTGTGGCGGTATGCATCTTCCAAATCCGGCGTCGCGCTTGAGGCCAAAACGAACAAGGATGCGGATTCGCAATATCAGAAGAAGGATGACATCGGTCAGTTTCACGACCATCTCGTCTACCTTCGAAAGCAGTTTCCGGGCGAGGTCTTTTTTCAGGCCATCGTCGGGCGGCAACTGCCGGTGTCGGTCGAAAGCAACCCAACAGATGAGTTGAGGATCGTTCCGCTTGAAGGCTTCGTAGAACTGGTGAACCGGGTCGAACAAATGTACAACTTCATCGAAACCTCGACAGACAGCGATCCACTGCCTGTGAAAGCAGAGCGCTGGCTCCAAGCTTTGGGAGTTTCCTGGCCGCTGTGCTTCGACAGCCTACCGTTCACGCTCGCGAACGATTTGAAAAGGGCAGACAGTCAGTCCGAGCAGATCGCTTAAAACCGAGACCTAAATCCATTTTTTGTGAATCGCCACTACTTGTTGCGGAGCACGATGTACAAGTAATATGGAGGATCCCCGTAGTTCCCGCCGCCACCTGCGATTCTGTTTTTCGTGATCTCTTTGTTATGGTCGATGAGATCGTATTCCACCCGTGAAACAGAATCTAGCGACGTGCTTTTGTAGAGCACGATCATCTCATCGTAGTCAACCGAGTAGCCGTTCGAGAACCTTGCGCGCGGGTTGTTTGTGATCCCGATTTTGAATCTGCTCACAACGCCTTCTCTGGTGTACGCGCTCACCCTCCGTCGCAAGATTGTCGCGACGGCTGATGGTCTCCCTGTGCTGAAGTCAAAATGTACTGCGTCTTGGCTCATTGAAAGCTCCTTTGTCACGCTTACCAAAGCGTTCCAAGTCGATTGTGTACTACTATGTTCGCCAGAAGAAGGAATTAGACGTGACAATGCGTGACGCTGGAAAATCAAAACGCGCTCGATTGGATTTCGTGCGCAATTACCGTGGATCAGATCGGTTAACCCGCCCTATTGATCTAGCCAGGAAGTGGAGCTGCGTGACGGACGTGCGTCTCCAAAAGAATCATCTGGTATGGAAGGAGGCTAAACGAAGGCGTGCTGGCGGTTACTGGCTTTTGGACGGGGAAGTCGCCCGGCAAGCCATTATTACCAGGCAGGAGGCAGAGCGGGACGGGCGCGGAATTTTGGACGAATTTCTTCATCTCGCGGATGCCGAAGATGAAACGATACTAAAATACGCTCGGACATGGGGCGTGTTGGAACTGTGTTGCCACAATCTTCCTTCTTGCCATGATTTCTTCCTTGGCGGTCTCCGCATTCCCGCCCCTCAGTTGCCGATGCCGCAACACGGGCGCACGCGGCGCGCGGACGATCCTCGGCAATGCCTCCCATTAGGGCGGGAGCCTTTGGCCACGTGGCGGTTTTTCTCAGGACAAGCCAATGCCTTGTTGAACATTGTGGCCGCTCTTGAACAGAAGCGATTAGGTGATCGAGCGGACTGGGCCAAACTCCTACGGGATGAGGTTACCCCAGTAGAATCGCTCGACACCCAGAAACTTTGTGTGCGAGATGTGATTGAAGGCTGGCTCCGCCTGGGCCGGATCAAACCAATGATTGACGATTTAACGGGTGGACTCACCTGGACCGGCGCAGATTTGTTCGGTGAACTGGGAGTACAGATTGCACTGTTAGCCAGGGCGAAAGATGGGCAAGTGTTCTGCGTCGTTTGCGGCAAAGCCTACGAGCCAAAGCGGCGTGTGATAAGACGCGGGTTCAATTACTGTCCAGCGGCCCAATGCCAGAGGGTCGCTGGTGCTCGAAGGGCACAACGATATCGGGATCGGAAGAGTACTTCTGGGCAGGGACACAGTCGGAAGTTACCATACCGCGCACTGTTTCAAGGGAGAACCAACGATCCGCTTTTTTCACAATAGGGGATGTCGCCCATGGAGCCAGTATGCCGAACGACACGACAGTTACGACCATCGCGGGACTCTCTGAACTGGTTGAGTCACAGTTCAAAGATGACAAACTGACTACCGTTCTCTATCGAGGTCATGGTGCGGCGTCTTTTGTGCCGCGACCCAAGGTAGGGCGTCTTTTTCCTCCAGCAAACTCGGCCAAGAAAACCGTCAATGAAGCACTGATGCTTGAGCTCTTTCGCCGCCAGTCAACAGATCGTGTTGAGGTGGCTGCGGTGGATGACTGGGAGCTTCTGGCGATTGCCCAGCATCACGGTCTTGTGACGCGATTGCTCGACTGGACCCGCAGCCCACTTGCCGCGCTCTATTTCTGCGTCCGTAATGAGCACGAGACTCGCGATTCGCTCGGGCGTCCGCGGTGCGAAGATGAGATCCTTGCCTGGCGCTGTGCGAAGGAGGATCTGAGCAAACCGCTTCCAGAGTGCAGTCCTCTAAAGGTCAAGGCGGTGGTCAGGTACATTCCAAGAATCGTGACTAGTCGCCTACGGGCGCAGAGTGGTGTCTTCACGGCGCACCCAGCTCCGACGCTGGAATTCAAGCCTGATGGCAAAATTGTTCGGATACGAATACCCTATGCACATCGGAAAGCCTTGAAAGACTCGTTGTTCAGGCACCAGATTCACGAGGGCACCATGTTCCCAGACTTGGACGGATTGGCCCGTCACATCGAGTGGTGCCAGACCAAGGGCTACTAAACCCGAAACTCTAATTCCCAATGTCACTGAGTCCTGAATGTTCGTGCTGTCATGAGGCAGGACACGCCGTCGCCTGGGTCCTAAATGGCGATCAGTTGGTGCTGGTCGTCGGGCGCGCGGACGCTAACTTGACTCCCGAGCAGGAAAGCCTTCGCGGCGAATCCATAATCGGTGCTGGAGGCAGCACCGTTGATGTTATCAATCAACTCTTCAGGGCAAGGCGTTCAGGTGGCGCGACCATACGGCGGGGAGCGAGAAGCTCCTGCAAAGATTGCGGGAACAGCGTATTTACCGAAACATGCCCGGCCTGCATGACGACGCTGGCCCACCACCTCGCCTGCATCTTTGCCGGCGGCGCTGCGACGGCTCACCTATTACCAGACCAACATGCCGCAAGTCAGTTAAGCGACGATCTTGCCCAAGTAGACGACCTCTTGCAAAGAGCGCTTACAGACCAAGAGCGACGGAACTGCTTACGCGATCAAGCGAGACAAAAAGCGCAGGAACTGATAACGCGCGAGTCAGAAGCGGTCCAGAATCTTGGCAGCGAGTTGCTAGTCAGGGGCGTTCTTGACGGCTCGGAAGCTGAACAAATCATACGACGCAATCTGCATGTATTAAGTTTCTGACTCGCCTAGTCCCGTTCCATAAAAATCAAGAATTATGACCCTGTCACTGTGTTGACCACCACGCCGCAACTCCGTTACATCGGACACCGGCCTGGTCGTTGCTCAAATTTGTTAGAGCGTCGTAGGCCACGGAATGGAGAGCACATCAGCGCCCCCGCCCACATATTTTTGACCAGGAGCACCAAAAGCCTCGAAATAAGCGCCGTAGTTTAATACCCACATCCTTGCGTGCCGCTCCCAATCGTTGAGAGTCCGAGGGGACGCAAGCTGTCCGGACTGTTGGAGCAAGGCAAACGCTTGTCTTGCAGCTTCCGAAACCGTGTTAAACACGCTGAGGCCAATTCCCTGGTGAAACCAGACCGGTGTGAATTGGTTGCCGCAATTACGCAAGTAATCGCGAATATTTGCTGGCTGGATTGGCTCATTCTTCAGTTGAACGCCCAACAACTGCTCGCCAGCAGCGAACGTACCTGATGCGGGTGAGTATCCAGTCGCCGTCATGCCGGAGACATTCGTAATGTGCCAAAACTCTGGCACGATGTATCCCTCCCTTTTTGCAAATGTGGCGAACTCAACAATGGACTGTGGTGCATTAGGTCCACCTATTTCTGTTTGCAGCCGGTCGCGCAAATCGTTAGCAACCACTGCCGGTTCGCTAAAGGCGATGTGCTCTCCAATGAAATCATAGAGCCAGTCATATGTCGTCTGGCTGCCGACTTGGGCACAGCCCACATATCCGAGGAGAGCCTTGCGTTTAGGCCACCGGAGGATCTTAGAACTCAAGTCCTGTACCGTCGAAACGCAGTTCCCGTGGCCGTCGATTTTGGTAATCGTTACGTTCTTGTCAGCGGAAAAGACAATCCCATCCGCAAGCACTTCGCAAACAAAAATTGACATCGCAATACCTCACTATCGAGTCGCACCACCTTATAGGTTCTCTACGACGCCGCTGAGAGATTGGACTGGATTTGAGATCCCGAAATTCCTGATCGTGTTTTCACCCACCCCTCAAATGTGCCGTCTGCGCCTGCACGCGCGTTCGTGAATCCAGAGTCACGAAAGAGTTTGACCAAGTCATCGGTGGCAGATCGGCAGCAAATCGAGACCTCAGTTTCACGACGCATTGTCCGCAGCAGCAGGTCCCTAGCCCGATTGTCATATTCCGGCAGGCTGTAGCCAATTATGTGAACCTCATCCGAGGCTGAGATCGCTTCCCGAGCCTGAAACCACAATGAGTTCCAGAAGCCCTCCAATTCGCGAGGATCGAATGAAGTTGGTACGAAAAACTTCTTATTAGCGGCCGGCATTATAAGCATTGGCGCGAAACCCGTACCCATCCGGAATCGTCGGTCAACCAGGTCAGTGCCTAAGTAGATCATTTCTGGAGTAGGAATCACGGGTCGCCAGCCGAGCAGCGGCTCGTCTGGGTTGACTGCACCTGCCCCCTGCAGTCCACCAAGTACCTGCGCTATCCAGTTTGTACTGCCGTGCAATTTCAGAAGCTTACATGGCAGACTCGCTGTGGGTTGATCTGTGGACAAGCCAAACGGTTGATCCATGACGAAGCCATAGCCCGTAAGGACATTCCATTTGCCAGACCCGCGGAGTTCCCGATCGAGTGAAACATCATAGTTAAATGTAATCACTGTGTCCTGAGGTGTCAGAATGCTCTCCGCGAAGAGGCGGTAGAGTTCTGCGGGATGTCCGCGAATTGAATTGAGGTAGTCGTAGACCATCATCTGCGCGTGGTTCCGCAGGGACACAAGGAACTGGTCTGAGGTGTGGGATATTCGATCATCGAGTTCAGTAAGAAACATCTCGAAGGGCTTGGAGGTGTCGAACAATTCGTGCAAATTATCAGCGGCTGATCGATAGATGTGAGCAAGTGGCTCACGACGCACCCATTCTTCCACTGAGGGCCAGAGTTTGGATGCAAGAGGATAGTGGGTGTGTACGGACGCCCCGGCGCCGAAGACGTAAGCTTTCATTCTTTTCGCATCTCAGTTCAATTTTACAGCCCCGAAGTTCGTTCTTGCGATGACTGGCCCATGAGGAGCGAGCCCTAACGCCCCATCGCACCACGCCAACTGCAAGCCGAGGCCACGGCCCTACTGTCCGGCCTCGCGGTGCCTTTTTAGGTAGTCCTCCAGCTCGGCGGGGCTCAAAACCATGGTCGGCCTACGGTCGCTCAGGTCTGGGGGGAAAGTGCTCTTCTCCACCACTATGCTGCCACGTTCCCCAACCCTCTGGGTGAGGAAATCCACGTGGAGATAGCCGCAGACAATAAGTACCGGACCTCGATCCACACTCGCCTCGATTTTTTCTAGCCAGAAGCCCTCCCGAACAGCGTCGGCGTGCGAAAGACGACAGTCTTGTCCCGCCAGAGATGGGTCGCTTATCCTCACGTTCATCTCTCTGTCAATCTTGTGCACAGGCCACTCATGGGGGTACAGGTCAACCTGAAGGTATGGGATGTGCAGGCGATTCGTCGTACCACATGTCATGGAGGCGCTATCGAAAGGGTATTCCTCAGCGACCAGTCCTATTGAATGCTTCCGAATGGCATCCACCAGTGGCTTCTCAAATTTGGACGAGTCCTGAATCTCATGTGAGGTTCCGAGGATAACGTATTCGATCATCTGTCTCCCATTTCTCATTCACCGAAGTGCAATCGCGACTGGCACGCTGCCTGTATGTTAATTGTTGGCACTGTCAGATCCGTATTCCAATTCCCTGGGCGATGGATGAAGCTTGAGTGATTTCGAGGGCGGAGGTTTTCGAGACATCGGCTCCGAGTTGAAGGCCGAGTTTCGCCATGTTGTCGGTGAAGAGCGTGGCCTCGTGGCTGGCGCGAGAGATGGAGACGTAGGCGAAGCGGGAGTTGAGGAGGTCCGGGTGGACGCTAGTATCGGCGTGAACGAGAACGCGTTCGGCTGTAAGGCCCTGGGAGCTGTGACTGGTAACGGCGTAGCCGTGGTCGAGATGACTATGTTCGTTTGGGTTAAATTCGATCTGGCGGTTGTTGTCGAGGCGCACGGACAGACGACCATCGGGGTGGATCGCCTCGATCGCGGCCATGTCGCGATTTGCAACGCCAAGTGATTTGTCGGGAGCAGTAAACTGGATGCGGTCGCCTACGGAAAGCTCGCGTTCGATCTCTTGGTAGACGCTGACGCCGGTGAGGCGGCGGGGATCGTAGGTTGCAAGTTCGTGGTTCGCTTTCTCGACGGTGAGCAGGTTTGCGGCTGGGTTGATCGCGATGACCGATGTATAGGCGGCAGCCTCGATTCCGATGGTTTTGCTGCCCCGAGTGTAGCGAACCACGTCGTTGATCTCGTACTGGCTTGCCCATGATCGTTCGGCTCCGGTCATGTCCTGACGCTGAACCAGGACACGAACAGTATGATCTTGCGGCGCAAGGCTTCCATTGGCCTTCAACTCCTGGCGAACAGCGAGGTTCAGCTCGCGGCGGGAAGCATTGTCCGGTGAGACGATGAGCGTGCTATCGGGCGATTCGACGTAACTCTTTGCGATGGCGCGGATGCGATCTTCCGCGTTGGGAATTTCCTTCACACGGCCCTGGTGCTGAAGTGCGTTGAGCGCAGCGGAAACTTGGCCCGTCGCCAGCAATTCGACGGCAGATTTCAGAGCGGGGTCTTTTTGGCGCACGATCTCATCGAGTCTGGCCGTACGCATTCCGGCTTCCTGCAGTTGCTCGAAGGGGCGGCCCGCTTCGACGCCCTGATGCTGGCGGGTATCGCCGATCAGAAGCACACGGTCATTGGGACCAAGCCGGGAAAGAAACTCGCGTATCTGATTGGTGCTGGCGAGGCTCGATTCATCGACAAGGTAGAAGTGCTTGTGCTCTCGTAGGTCGGGATTCGCGGTGCGGACGAGGAAGCCTTGTAGGGTTCCGGCCTCGATGCCTGCGTCATTGAGTTGGCGAGTGGCGCGGGAGGTCGGCGCAAAACCCTCGACCTGATAACCCTGCCCTTCAGCAGCGCCACGGATGGCCGCGAGCGTCGTTGTTTTGCCCGAGCCCGCGAACCCTTGGATGCCTTGGATGTGGTCCGACGAACTGAGGATATCCTCGACCACGCTTCTTTGGGTCCGGTTGAGATGTTGGTGATGATCGGCAACGGCGATGGCCTGCAAACGCGAAAGAACCGGCTCGACGTGGTTTTGTCCCTCACGCATCCGCCGCAGAATCTCATATTCTGCTTCGATGGTTTTGGCGGTGGTGAACTGGCGGCCCGGAATGCCCTGAGACCGCTCGACTATTTGAAATTCTCCGGAAGCCACCCGGCCGTCAAGATTGGCGCGCACTTGGGCATGGGTGATCTCGCCCATACCCCGCCGAAGTCCATCGCGGATGAGCGCACGTTCGTCCACAACCGCCTCACGCTCGAAGTTCTTGTCGCGGGAAAAGGTGACAGATTCTCGAACACGCTCAAACGAGTTAACGGGTTTCTCCTGGTGTTGACAGCGTTCATATGCTGCCCGAACAACGGCCTCGGCTTGGTGCCCAAAGTCTGCCGCCAGCTTCCGGTGGGCGGCCATGACTTCGCGGGGCGAATGAATCTCTTTGCGGTCGCGCGTCGCGTGCGCGGCGATCTCGGCAGCTTCCTTTCCCGAGCGGCGCGTGCGTTCGAGGTACTCGCGAATCTGTTGGCTGCGGGGACTGGACGCGTCGAGGTATTCCTGCGTGTATCCCCTAATCTCGGGGGCACCGCTCCGCCCTGTCGTGATTTCGTAACCGAGTTGGCGTACCCGATACGTTAGCTCGGATTGATAGATTGCCGTCGCAAATTGCTGGGACTGAAAGAGCCCTCGTTCTTGTAGGGCACGGGTTTCTCCATCGGCCCGCTCGGTCATGTTGAAGATAACAACGTGTGTATGAAGCTGTGGCGCAACATAGCCATCGACCGGGCGGGCTGTATCGTGTTCAAACTTGGCGGCGATAAATTTCCCAGTAGTCTCGGCTGGATGATTGCCGCCGATGCGGGCTTGCGTATAGTGTTCCAGTTGGTCGAGGGCAACGCGAACGCTCTCTCGGTGCGCTTCGCGGACACGCTCATCCCCGCCGACAAGGGCAGTGAGCGAGACGGACTTGGGGGCGGAAAAAGTCGCATCCCAGCCGGCTCGATGCTCCATCGTCTTGATCCTCTTGCCGTCGGCATCCTGATACTCATAGGACGCTCGTTGCCGCACAAGTTGCTCCCCGGTTTGTGGATGCTCGCCCTGGCTCAGTTTCGCGAAGTCTTCGGCAGAGACCGTTCCGGCAAGGCCGAATTCCTCGGCGAGGCGGCCTTGCCACTCCCCTGCTGTGACTCCGCGCTGAGACCAATAGTTCTGCTCCTTCGCGGTGAACTCCATCTGGTGGTAGGTCTGCGCCTGGCCCGCGGAGAGTGGCTTTGAAATGGTCAGCATGGCAGTTACTACCCCCGAAGATTGAGGCTTTGTTGGGCGTTGACATTCATCTCAAGGTCCGTCTCCTGCTGCGGGATCTCCGTCGCTGTTGGTGGAGATTTTCGCTGCGGCGGTGTGGAGACATTGGGCTCTTGTTTTAGTTCAGCCGGGCGCACTTGGGGCTTAGCTGCTCCTATGTTCTTGGGATCGTAGGGGAGCTTGTCCTCGGGTGTATCGCGGAGATCGAAGTCACTCGCGACAATCGGCATATCGAACCGAGGGAATGAGAAGCGTGTCACATAGTTCTCGAACTTCAGATAGGCGTGGAGGTCCGCGAGCCCGGAGATTTCGGACTCCATCACCAGCGGTTCAATCTGGCGGTCCAGCGTGAAGTTTCGCCCAGCGCGGGAGCCATCGAAGTGGGTCTCGCGTAGCCTTTCGATCTCGACCTTTCCAATGAACTTGCTGACCCACTCGCTAGCGGCCGGCTCCTTTGTCTTCAGCCAAATGCTGGTTGCGGGTTGGGACAGCATGACCTCAGCCAGGTGGCCGTAGAGGACTTCCAGTTGGGCCTTACCCTGGAAACCCAGGATCACCGGATTATTGCTCTTCCGATTTTCTGTAATGGCGGTATGCAACTGGGGGAGCTTCTGCAAACTTGCTAACTCGTCGATCACAAACCATACCCGCTTCTGTCCCTCCTTCGGCTCATTTAGCAGACGCAACACGAGCAGGTCGATCCACAGACTATGAAGCGGCTTAAGCGCCTCACGTTCGGTTGGGAGTGAAGTGATGAATATCCAACCCTGCCGCGTTTCGGCCCACTCCCTGGCCGACCACTCGCCATTCCCCTCGCCCTTCTTGGGGAGCAGACGAAGGCTGTCGGCGACCAGCCCAAGCGAGCCAAGAACACCTGAACGCTGTTCGTGCGCCGTTGGGTTGATCAGATGAGCATGCTCCGTCCCTTTCAGCCTTCGGTCGATCTCCTGCGGGTCTGACATCCACTTGACCAGCTCTTCCGGTGTGGGGCCGTAGGCCATCAGGAAGGCGAAGATCTTCTGCGGGGACTCGATGAAGAACTCACCCCTCCTGTCCTGGGGCGGCTGGAACAGGGAGACCGCCAGAGCCTTCGCCTCAGAGCGGCGGCGCAGTTCTTCCGACGGTCCCCAATAGGGGCATCGCTTATCGAGTGGATTCAGGATCACATCGCCTCTCTTCGGATCGTAGAAGCGCCGGACGAAGTCCCGTGCTGGGTCGTAGACGATCGCGGAATCGCCACGATGTTTTATCTGGCGAAGGATCTGGAGCAGGATCACGGTCTTGCCCCCGCCAGTATCGGCGATGATCTGCATGTGCTGAGCCTCGGCTCGTTTCGGTATGCGGATCATCGCCTTCATCCTGTCGGTCTTGATCCCTATGCCATCTCCTTCAACCCGGAGGTTGAATTCCTTCGGGCTTAGCATCTCGGGGCCTCTCAGTCGTCGTCCGTACCTTAGTTGTTTCCGTCGTCGTACGTCCTTGGCGATAGAAAACGGGAGTTGGAGGATCAGTGATGCGAGACCAAAAAGCAGGGGAAGCTCGTAGAGGTCGAAAAGCGTATCGCCCCCGTACACCGCAGTTTTGAGGTATGCACTCAAGCGCGCATCGATATAGCTCTGCTCCGGCCCGAGGTAAAGGAGAACGTAGCCGCGCTGCAAGGCGGGCCGCGAGAGCGCAAGCGGAATGGGTTTGCCGCCCGGTTCCGGGGTCTTGCCGTCCATCACGTCGGCGTTCATCGCCAGACGCGGTGCCATTCCGCGAGCGCCCACCATGAGCATGCGGTAGCTGTCTTGGCGGGTCGTTCCGATTGCTCCAGCGATGCTCGATCGTACATAAATCGGCGTGTAGAAACGCTGTAACGAGTTGTTGCCGAAGCTGAACCGACAGTAGAGAAACAGCCCGGTCAGAGCGACTGCGATGAACACCGCGCCGTACGTGTAAATCGGGCTGTGCGGTGGCCAGATCATTGTTTCCTTCCGTCCCCACCGTGTCGTTGCCATTGCCTATTTCCTTTCAGAGTGAGCAGCCAACTTGGCGGCGAGCTGGTGCTTTGCGTCGCTGATTTCATCGAGCAGTTTGTCGAACGCCTCCGGCGTGAGTCTCTGACCTGCGGCCAGGGGTCGCAGTACGTTTACGAGGAGCAAGCGAACTCCGAGAATCTCGGCCAGCGATGGATCGCTGGCCGATTCTTTGCGCAGATCCCGCAGGATCACATTCCGAACCCATTCGCCTAACGCGCATCCGTCTGCTGCAGCCGCGGCCTCAACTGCTCCAAATTCGGTCGGCGTCACCTTAGTATTGAGTGACTGATTGCGGCTTTCGCGGCCTCGCAGCGCACCTTTTTTCCTCGGCGTTTCGGAGTGATTAGGTAGCATCAGGACTCTCATTTATCGGCAGAACACAAGAAACCAATAGGTTCCCCCGTCTCAATAAGTTCTTTGTTGTCATTCGGGTTCCGAAGGAACCTAAACAGCTCCCTTCCAGGGATGGAGTGTCAAAATTCTTCCGGTGCGAAGCACCGTTCTTGCACAACCACGAAATTGAATGGACGATCACGCTTTCACTGCGCGCACAGAAGCCGTGGATTCCACCCCGGTGGCAAGCTTCTTTGTCGGCTGCTCCGTCGCACCATTGCTCGGGCCTTTTCGCACACGCAAAGCGGGGGCAACCTGCTTGGCGTGTGCCGTCTTGAGGAAGTCCTGGAAGTCGCGGTCCTTCGAGAAGACATAGTTGAGCGCCTTGTCCACAACATCATCCGCGGATGCGTGGATGAAGGCGGCATACTGATCGACCTGCGTGGCGGTGACCTCATCGAGTCGGACAGAAGCACAGATGTGGCGGCTCTGGTTGATCTCAAGCAGTGGCATGTTGGTTCTCCTTTATAGGTAGTGGAATCAAGGAATCGTTATGGGCAGAATTGGTCAGCAAGTCAGCAGCAATAGGCGCCGCAGTCCGTGCGAATGCTGTGGCATGCTCTACCTCAAACACGGGTTCAATAAGGAAGCGTTTCGCGTCGCGGTCATAGCCGCGAAGCGCAAGCACCTCGCGGACAACGCGGCGGCCTGGCTGACGTTCAACATGGACGACAAAATCGACAGCTTCTGCGATCTCGGCTTCGGTATCGGCGAACGTACTTTGCGCGTGACTGCGCATCACGAGATTGGCGAAACGGTGAAGGGCTTTCTCCGCCGAGTTGGCGTGGATCGTAGCCATTGAACCCGCATGGCCCGTGTTGAAGGAATCGAGCAGCGTTCGTGCCTCGATTCCGCGGACTTCCCCGAGAATGATGCGGTCTGGTCGCCAGCGGAGAGCGGACTTTAGAAGGTCGTCGAAAGTTATCTTGGCCTTGAACGTATCACTCTGGCATTCCGTCGGCAGAATGTTCGGCTTCTGGATCTGAAGTTCGGAGGTATCCTCGATGACAACGAGGCGATCCTGTTCGGGAATAAAGTCTGCCAGTATCCGCAATAGCGTGGTCTTGCCGGTACCGGTTCCGCCACTGATAAGGAGCATCTTACCGCTGCGAATTTGCTCTGCTAAGAAGTCCGCAAGCGCCCGCGTCAGCGTGCCGCGAGCGATCAGATCATCAACTGTGTAATGGCGGCTGGTGAATTTCCTGATGATGAGTGCTGGTGTACAGCGCACGACCGGCGGGATGACTGCCGCCAACCGACTCCCGTCCGGGAGTTGTGCATGCAGAAGTGGGTTGTCCTCGTCGAGCTTCTTGCCGAGTTGATTAGCAATAACTTCGAGGCCGGTCTGTAGCTTGCCGGCGTCGAACGAAATGCTCTGCTCTTGGAACATGATTCCGTCGCGTTCGTACCACCACGAGGCGTCGGGATTGCCCATGATCTCGCTGACGTTTTCGTCGAGCAGCAGCGCCTCGATGGGCCTAAGGAATGGCAGGATCAATTCAAAGCTCATAGCGGGAACCTCACACCGATGGAAGCCCAGCGGATAGCCGGGCTTCCGAGAGTCAAGAGCAATGGCTTATGCAGCCGTTTCCTCCTGGGGCACTTCATCGTGATCCTGATCTTCCGGAGCGGCCTTTTCGGCGCGGTCCAGCTTCAGGATTGAAGCGACCCGAATTTCCCAGACGCGCTGCTTCGTGTCCGTCTTCTTGCTCTCGTACTCCCGGCTGCGCAGTTCGCCTTCCACCTGGATATGTGCGCCCTTGGTGAGCGTCTTGGCGAACTCCGAGAGCTTGCCGAAGACTACGCAACGGTGCCATTCGGTGTGCGAGATGTACTTGTCGTCCTTCTTGTAGGAGGACTTGGTTGCGAGCGAGAGTGTCGCGAAGCTGGCGTTGTTGGCGGTGCGGACTTCTGGGTTGCTACCGAGAAAGCCGATGAGGGTTACTTTGTTCTGGTACATGAGAGTGTCTCCGTTTCTTGAATTCGCCCGTTGTTGCTCGGGTCACACTGGGCGGAGTTTAGCGAGTGGGCCCGGCTCCCAAGTGCCGAAGGTCTGCTTTCTGGGAGGGGCCCGAAAGAAGTTTGAGAGGCGTTCTTTGCTGTGGTTCTCAAACTTGTTTTGGGAGGAACCGAGACCCCGAAGGGGCGCGCAATGCGAAGCAGAAGACCGAGTGCCGCCGGGCGCCGGAAAGGCCCCGAAGCTGTGACCGAGCAAAAGACGGGATACATAACGGCAGACACGCTCCAGAGCAAAGTTCTGATTCGCACACTGGCTGTGGAAGTTCATCGCAATTGCAGCGCGATTCGAGCGGCAAGGTCCGCCGTAGGAAGGGCGCAATTCGCCACCGTAGTTGCGCGTCGAAAGGCTCTTGTTCGCCGACTCCACCGGACACGAGGACAGGTAGGAAAAGCTAGCCGGATTAGGAGCATGAAAGGACATGAATAAGCCTCAGGACAGGTCGATGAATCCCTAGCTGAATGCCTGGTCGGCCCGGAAGCGCACGATCGTCAGACCAAGGGGATTCACGGCAAGCTCATTGTTTTTCACATTGTCGCGAAAGACATAGGTGACGCCGGCTGTCCATCGCTCCCGCTTGAGTTCGGAATGATCCGCGGGGTTCGTGTACACCTTCTCGAACTCGATGCGCGCCGAATACGGCGACTGTCGCAGGTCGTCAAGGATGACGTTCTTGATCTCCACATCGATATACGGCAAGCTGCTGTCTTTGACGTAATTCTGAATGCTGTTGTCCTTGCGTTCCTGGTCGATCACGGCGCGTTGCACGTCGCTATTGAGGAAGTAGAGCGACTGCGTTTGATCACGTTCGATCGTGAAGCGATTGCGGCTGAAATACAGCTCTGCCCAGCGAGTGAGGTAATACTTGTTCTCCGCTTCTTGCGGGCGATACTGGAAGTTCCGATAGTCGATTGCTTCCGCGTGGCCCACGTCGTTGATCCGAACGATCATTGGGTGCATGTTGGCGAGGGCTTGTTGACTCTTGAAGGTGAGCGCCGCTAGGCTGATACAGATGCCGGCGAGAACAAGAACGGTCACCTTCAAGTACGTATTCATCACCAATGGGTCCCCGTATTGCTCCAGGTAACGCTCTGCGGCTCGGGTAATTTCCGGGGTAGCTTTCGTTTCCGCGCTCATCGTCTCGGCGTTCATTTCGACCTCCTTATTGTTCTAGGGCTATTACATCGCGGCCCGTATGGCCATCACTGCCACGCCCAGGCCCCCACCGTGTCCACCAGTACCGCCAGTGAATAAGCTGTGTGTCATGGTCGGAATCTTGAAGAGGATGTAGATGTTGACGAGGACGAGCAGCACGAGAAGCGGAAGCGTCTGAACTATCGTTGAAGGGTCCGACACGCTCTGCCCAAGTTGGATGTAGTAATTCGTTAGAACATGAGACAGAACATTCATCGTGGCCGCGGCGACGACCTTGTAAAAGCTGAACCCCAAATACGCCTTCAGCCATCCCCAGAACAGCCAATCAAGTTTGTCGACGACAAGGAACGGGATAAAGATCGGACCGAGCACTCCGATGATCGTGGCAGCAATCGCTCCATAAGCCACAATTGCGGACACAATCGCGGCCAGCATGGCTAATAGGAATTGGACCGCGAAGTACACGATTGCGTAGTAAGGATTCATCACGGTGTTCAGTATTGACGGGCCGGTCTTGGAGGATGCCTGGTGGATTTCGTTCAGCATGGTGTTTGAACCATCTGATCCAATTAGGTTCACGAGATTGATAGTTCCGCCGTCGATGAAGCCCTTGATGGAAAAGCCGAGTCCGGGAATCGAGCTGTCGTAGTAGTTCACCATCACGTATGCAAAGGTGAGCAGCATGAAGAGGTTCAGAAACCTCCCCATGCTGAACCCTGGGCCTCCGTGTGCCGATGCCAGAGCCTCTTGTACGCCGAACCAAACCATCATGATGGTCGCCAATGCCAAGACGATATGAACCCCCATTGCTGTTATTGAGGGAGCCACCGTCGCAGCAAGCGTCTGACACGCCTGAGCGATGTATTGAAAGAGACTCATATATCCTGCCCTTTTGCGTCTTGTTGCCTCAGTACGACTGCGTTAGGAGGTTGGCGGACCCACTGCTAGTCGTGGTGATATTGGCGTTGTAATAGCTCTCGTATCCAGAAGAGTCACGAAACGTCGATTTCATCGCGTCCTGCTGCTGCTTTTGGGCAATGATCTGCTGCAGCGCAAGGTTGGAGTTGATCTGGTTTGCGTCTTGCAATGTGCGTAGTTGCAGGAGCAGGGCCTGATTGATGCGTTGCAGTTCAGCCATGATGGTCTGCTGCGACGGGTCCTGGGTTTGGGTCGCGGCCTCCAGATTCGCAATATCCGTCTGCCTGGCGGTCTGGTTGGCACGGATCGTACCGAGAGACTGCAGGTTGTTGGTCGTCACTGAGTCGCTGATGTCAACAGTGGCGCCCTGTGCTGCAATCTGGAGCTGTCCGGCCATACTCGCGGTGCCGTAGCCGGGAATCATGTTATTGGTATTCGGAACGCTAACTTGTTGGTACGCGGATGCGGCGCCCTTCCCGGTGTTTGCCGAATTGAGCCAACCCATCGAATTGCCATAGGTGTTGGATATTTGCTGCAGCAGCAGCAAGTCAGAAGTTGGAGACAGAAACCGCGCATAGAGCATCCTGGGCGCGAGAATCATCTGGTGGGTGAGTTCGTATTGCTGCTTTGCGACGTTGTAGGCTTGCAGCGCTGTCGTGGCGATCTTCACGGTGTTGGTGAAGATCTGTTGGCCCTGCTCGATTTGCCGTACTTCGTTGGCGATGGATCTCTGCTCGTTCTCGATCTGCGTGACAGCGTGCCCCGCCTGTGTAGGATCGAAGACGATGCCAGAACCGAATTGTGCATGTGCGAACGGTTGCAACGCCGCAAACCCAACGGCGAGCACGGTAAGGGTAAGTTTCTTCATTTGTCTCATCCCTTCGTCGCCGTTGGCCTGGTGATGCGTCACAGCGGTACGGCTTTACTGCTGTGCAGCGAGAATCTCTTTCTGGAGCTGGGCGAGATGGTCGGCCTGTGGCTTGCATCGTGCCTCGCGTTCTTTCTTCTTAGCTTCTAGGGCCGCGATTTCTTCTTGAGTCAGCTTCTTTCCTGTCAGAAGATCGGACGACCCAGCGGTCTCCGGATCGAGACAATCCTTGGCATAAGCCGGGTATTCCGCGTTGTATTGATCCTGCAACTTCTTCACTTTTTCCGCTTTGCTCTGACAGCTGGCAAGGGTGAGAGTCCACAGCACTAAGAGGGAGAGGGCAACGATTCGCATGGAAAGCCTCCTCAAAACGTCTGTGGAATAGTGTGGTTGGAGTACGCAGGAAGAAGCAAGTCCTGCGTGAAATACACCTTCACGCGGTGGCCCTCTCGGATCGTGATGGTGGGCGGTATCTGGATGAAGCGGTCAAGGATCGTGGTGGCAGACTGTGAAACACTGCCCGCCGCCCCGTTGGTGAATGCCTGGGAACCACTCGTTGTTATGGTGCCGCCACCCTGTGTGATCTGGCTTGCTCCAGCAATCACACCCAAAGCTATCGAGGTTCCGAAGATCTGGAGGTAGTGGTTGTTGACCTTGTCTTTCAGCCCTTCCTCTCCGATCTGATCGAGTCCTTGGAACTGATCGAGATCGACGGAATAACCATCCGGCATTATCAGGCGGTGGAAGACCACAGCCATGCGGCGCTGTTGGCCGAAGCCCGCCGCTCCAATCTTCTTTGCCTCCCCCAAAACAACCGTTCCCTCGGGAATGATGACGTGTTGATGATCGTGCGAATACAGTGGATTTGAGACCAGGACTTTAACCGGGCCTACGGCGTCTCCATCCAGACGATTCATGAGAACTGTGTCGAGAACGGAGCCCTCGTAGACGAGATAGGGCTGACCGACGGCTGAATCGATATTGGCCTCCAGTGGACGTTTATAGCCTCCGGGGGTGTCCTCCTGTTTTCCTTCGGCTGGTGGCGAGACGAGACTGCTGCTTGTCTGCCGTTCGGCAGGTCCATATTGGGCGGGCATCGTCTGGGCTTGCTGTTGTTGTTGCGGCGGATCGGCAGAGCGGGAGTACACAAGATTGGAAGCGAAACGTGAGTTGTCTGCGCGCTCGCGTTCTTTCGCAGCGATCAACTGTGCCTGCTGTTGCACAGGCGTGAGTTGCATCTGCGTATTCCCCTGCTGCGCTTGCGTGCAGGGCTGGCCAGGAATACAGGGCACGGCAAGGCCGGTCGGCCCATAGGCCGCGGCTGCGGATCGCTGCTGGGGCGTCGCAGACGCAAGCGCCGGATCTCCCAATGCGGCAGCGGCCATTGTTGCCTGCTGCTCTTTCTGACGTTCGGCCTGAAGCTGGTTCTTCAACTCCTGCACGTTGTTGTCGGTGTTGTCCTGCAACGTTGGTTGCGGTGGTTGCCCTTTCACGCTGGCCTGTTGTCCGGGCGTCTTCTTGCCGGACGAACTGAAGAGCGCCGCCACAATCACGAGCAATGCTGCACCCAGATAAACGAAGGTCTTGATGTTCTTCTGCAAGACACCTTTTGGCAGCTCCAGGTTGCGGCGCAACGTTGGTTCCGCTTGCGGCTCTGTGTGCGGAGTAAAAATGTTCTCCGTCATGACGGTGATCCCTTGCGCGTGAACTCCATCTTCTTTTTGCCGAGTTCTACATATCCGTTGTCCATGATCTTCGGGATGATGTACGTCCCTTCCCGGAGGTCGTAGGTGACGAGGTTGGGCTTGCCGTCTTTCATCTCATAGACACTGAACTTCTCAGGCGCATTCGTCTTGATGTAGGTGAACCTGTCGTCGTGATAGATCGACTGAATGTTGAAGGGGGCTTCGTTTGCCTTGTAGGCATAGTCGAACTTGAGCCGTGTGGGATAGGCGCTCTTGTACTCATCCACGGCTTGTTCAACGTGCGATTGAAGAGCGGCGAGTTGCTGCCGCGACTGTTCTAGTTGGGCAGCAGGCACGAACTGCGGAGGGCCGCTCGCGGCCACAATCGCTGAGCGGTCGGCGGGCTCGACGATCACCTTCAGATCAGGCGCGGTAGAGTTGGGCCCGGATATGTCTTGGAGGGTGAAACTGTAGATGTTCCCCTTGTCCGTAATGAGATTCAGGTTGGAGCTGATGCCCTGCTTCGCCGGATGCACAAAGCAAAAGTTGCCGACCACATCCACGATCCAGAACTCTTTATCGCCAGTGGCGGCTTCCATGATTTTCTCGGTCGTGGGTAGTTCGATAAGGGTCGTATATTTCACCTTGGCGCGGATCGGAACGATGTCCTGCGAGTGATACTGCACAGTGCGCGCAGAGTCTTGGGCGAAAGCACCGATGGAAGAAAAAACCAAAGCGCAATTGACGACGAATTTCAGATGCCGCATAAAGCTCTCCTTAGCGGTTGGTGTTCGAAGTTGATACGGCCAGCGCACGCGGCCGGAACGGATGATCTTCCGCGAGATGGCGAAGGCCATCCGCAATATCGAAGCGATCGAAATACTCCTGTTTCTTGAGGTTGTCGCGAGCATTGTTGGTTGCCATCCAGTGCGAGACCGAATCGACGTTCAAGTGCACTTTCTTGGAGGTCTGCGCCTTGCGAATCAGCATTTGGCCCGGTGGAACAAGGCCGTCGATAAGGTCCAGTTCCGTGTCGTTCAGATGAAATGCCTCCCGATAAACGTCACGGTTCATATCCGGGTTGGCGAGAAAGATCTTGGTGGGGCAACTCTCGGCCACTATCGCCAGCATCCCCGATTCCTCAAGTTCTTTGATGGATTGGGTCGCCAGAATCATCGCCGCTTTGTGCTTGCGCCATGTTTTCTGCGCCTGCACCACATAATTGCGGATCGTCTCGTTCTTGATGAAGAGCCACGCTTCGTCGAGCAGGAAGAACTTTGGTGTGCGGAGCTTCTTGGGGTCAGTGATCTCATTCGATGCGCGGTGCAAAACATAAAACAGCAGTGGTTCCAAGACTTCGGGCGCATCGTTCCAGCCGTGGAAATTGAAGGTCTGAAAGCTTTTGAACGAAAGCGTGTCCTCAGCGTTGTCAAACAGAAATCCGTACTGTCCACCGCGGGTCCAGCGGTGGAGGCGTTCTTTCAACTCGCCAATGATGTTGCCAAAGTTCGAGACGGTGCGCTGGTTCGGCTCCAGTACGTAAATCCGTTCAATCGCATCCCAGAGGCGGCGCTCCTCCTTGAAGTCGACCCGGTAACGCTGCTCGTTACCCTCAATGAGCACGCGGAAAAAGCTGAAGAGAAACTGCAGGTTCTCTTTGGTCTGAGGCAGCGAGAAGGGGTTGATTGTGAAGTCCCGCGCTTCCTGACCCACATTGAGATACGAGCCCTTGAATATCGTCGTAAGCGACTGGAAGCTGCCGCCTATATCGAAGATGAAAGTCAGCGGCTTGTACTTCTGCGCGTTCTGCAGGAGAAAAACGCAAAGATACGACTTGCCACTGCCTGTCATTCCGAGAATCAGGGTATGGGCAACGTCGCGGGTGTGCAGGTTGAGGAAGTAGGGCGTGCTGTTGTCGGTTTCGACGACTGCTAGGTACTCCGTGCCGAGATGCGCGTTCGTCTTCTCGCCGGGAAGGATCGTGAACAGAAATGACAGGTCGGCGTAGTTCGTGTTCAGCACATACAACCGGCGGAGGTTGAGTGCATAGTTGCCCGGCACAGTGGCGAAGTAAGCGTTCAGCTGGTTGTAGGTTTCAACAAACAGATTGCCGTCCGCGTTGGTGAAGACGCCAGTAAATTCCGCCACGAGCTGGTCGAGTTCCGTTCGTGATCGGCCATACAGGACAATCGTGAGCGAGAAATCGCCCAGCGACTGACCGTCGCCGAGAGCGCGCAAGCAATCGCCGAGATTCTCAATGTCTGCCTGCTTGGACTCGTCCACCAGCACGTCGCGTGGATTTGTCTTCGTGGCATCGTTGCCCATCTGGGAGACAAACCCTGTCTTCGACATATTGAAGTGGCGTCGGCGCTTGTTCACCTCTTTGCGGGCCTTGTCCGCGGGAAGGGGCATCCACTCCGTGACCACATAGAAGTTAGCGGGGATCTTCAGCAGCGCGTCCAGCACCAGGGGCCTCGTTTCGGTGATGGCCTCTTTCAACGTCAGCACACGGACGATGTGATCTCCTACCCGCAGATGATCGCGCTCCGCTTCGATGTCGGAGTTGACCACCTGATAGTCTAGGAACTGCGTGGAGTGGGGCGTCCCTTCAACACGCCAGTCGTCGTAATTCAGCAAGCGGCGGAAAAAGGTAAATTGCCCCTGTCGATTCAAGACCTCGACTTGCATGAAATCTGCCAGCTGCCGAGCGAATGCCTGCACATGCTGGTCGAGGCGTTGAAGATCGCGCTCGATATGCGTGCGCAAGAGCGTCTTCATGCTGTCGTTGGTGAACTGCGATTTGAGTTCGGCAATCGCACCCTCGGGATCGCGCAGGAGGCGAGCTAGCGCCGTGCTCACGCCGGTCTTCGACCGGGCGCCTTCGAGCAGCACGCAATAGAAGATTTCAATCTGATAAAGATGGTCGCGCTTGGCTTCAAAGAACTTTCGCCGCTGGTCGATTGCCGCTTCGACAATGGGGTCATCATAGGTAGCGAACGGTATGTCGGGGCGGTTCGACTTAAAGAGGTACTGGTAAACATGGAAGCCTGGGCCAAACGCTTTTAGCGCCGCCTCCAGCCTCTTCACTGCATACTCCTGTTGGGAGCGGTCCAGACTTTCGTAGTCCACGCCGGGAACACTGAGAACCATGCCTAGATCGCCGCTTTTGGTAAGGAAGGCCGTCTCATTCCAGAAGCCGTAGAGGTTGATGTGGTCGTTCAGGGCCGCACTCTCTTTCCACGGCTTGATGACCTTATCGAGACGCAGCATCACACTACCTCCACGCGGGGAATTTGCTGTTTGGCCGCGTCATAGCGGAGCTTGTAGCGCTCGGACTTTGCAAGGATGCGGAGGAATGCCGGATCACTGTTTGTTACCCAATGACCGAAGGCAAAACCGCCGATGAAGAGAGCGATGCCAGCCAGAATAGAATTGAAGAGATTGAAGGCTCCTACCGCGCCGACGCAGACGAAGTAGAACAGCGCGCGCTCCACGCCCAAGTAGGTAAGAGGCTTATGCAGGCTCTTGAAGACTCGATTTGTTCGATGCTTCTGCTGTGGTTTGTCTGGCATAAGACCTCGTGTAAGGGCGAGTCGAAGACTTCGGGTAAGGCTCCTATACGCCCCAGAGCCAACTCAGGACATTCACCGCAAGTACTGCAATGCCCGTTCCGGCGGCGACTCCGGCCAGCGCCTTTTTTGCACCGGGTTCGCCGTGCGCGAAGCCATAGCCGCCGATCACGATTGCGACCAGACTTGCAACTTTCGCGATCGTCCCCGTGAAAAGACTTTGAATAGCGTTGAAACCAGTATCGAACGGTGAACCTTGTGCCAGTGCTCTCATGGGCATGAAAAGAAGTAGGGTGAACAGAGCGGCGGTTATAAACGTCGATTTCGACCGTTGAAGGGGTTTGATTGCGTGACCGAAACGGAATTTTACTAAACATGACATGTGCACCTCCGCAGCGGCTTAATGCGGCTGCCTCTCGCGCAAAACTAACCCCACCTGATCAGCAAGTCCAACGGCGTTGCTGCGATCAGTTGCGCTGGCAAAAAAGGTCCAAGAAGATTAGATCGACTCTGTGGAAGGAGTTGTTGTCGAGGTGCGCGTGAGAGCACCCTGTAAACAATTCGCAATTAAGGACAACGGTATTTGGAGATCGGTCTGCGCGCCGTCTTGACGGTTACAAGGCAAAGCTTCAAAGTTTTTTTCCCCTGAGAACAATACGGGTGGTGACATATCGACCAATTCTTTCGCATGATCCAGACGGGATGATTTTTGGTGAACGCTCAGGTAGCGTGGGAGATTACCCGGTCTCGCGCCGGGTGCGCTTGACTACTCCGACTTCAGCTCTTCCTCAGCCTTCGTTTGGGTTTCATGCCAATTTTTCCACCCGTCCTGCTCCTTCCTGAAAATCTCGGCATCCACGTAGCGCGGGCGTAGCTTCGGAATGTCCTCATTAGGCAAATTCAGGAATATGTTCCGGTGTGCGTGCTCAGCGATTGCTCGCCGAATGAACTCCGCCGCCGGTCGGGGAATGACAAATCCGCGTTCCGGTGGGCGGAAGCCGATTCTGGTATACAGGAGATAACGTGGGCTGAGCGGAAGGAAGATTTCTGTTCCTTTGCTCCCCCAACCCCCACCAAAGTCGTACGTATCTCTGCTGTGGTAATTCAGTCTCACAACTGGATCGTCACTACTAAACCAGTTCAGATCATCTGGAGCGCAAAGGAGCGACCATCTGTGGGCCAGAAGAGCCTTGATGTTATCGCTGTCCGTTAGCAAGTGCTTCATGGAATGCAGCCAAACGCCACGCCCAACGATAGTTTGAACACTAATCTTCACTGAATCGCCGTCTGGTTGGCGTTTAACGTGGATTGGCAGGTAATCAGTGTTCGGGACGTCGGTCAGAGGAAGCCTCCCACCCGATTCCCTTGTCCGCTCAAGTTCATGACGAAGATCCTGGAGTACCTTGTCCATCACAGTAGGCATCATCTGATTCCAGCGAGGTAGGTTTTCTGCCAAGAAAGCGGGAGTGCGAACGATCTGCGCTGCCGCGAAGCGAATAATCGCCTGCCAGTCGGCCTTGCTGAGCCGATCATCCTCGACGGCTTTACGAATCGGCGCGGCGGCTGGCGTGTCGAACTCGCGTTCTAGCCACCTCTCGATATCGTCGGTCTCGGCCCCGAGAACAACACGCGTGTACAGATGAGTCTGGTATCCGATTCCCCTGACGTGGACACGCTTCCAATTCCGGACTTGCGGCTTCGGGACCAGGGTCTGATACCGGTAGAGCGTGCCCTCAGAGTCAGCGAAATGCCTAAGGTAGAGGCACGGGACGTAGTGATTTTCAGCGGTAAGAGGCATTCACGCTAACCAGTATAAGGCTCCTGAGAGACCCTTCCCACATAGCCGACGGAATGAAATGTTGCCCCGGCGACGGGTGGCAATTCGATTTCCGGTGTGAGAGATGCCGAAAGCCACTCTGATCTGCAATAATTTTCTTATGTGCGGACGCTATCGTCTATCGCGGAGGAAACAGGTTGTTGAAGAGTATTTCGACACCGCCGCCCCGGTGGAACATGACTGGAATCCCCGATACAACATCGCCCCTACCCAGAATGTCCCTGTCATCCGCCAAAATCCGAAGGAACCTTTCCGGGAAATGTCGTTTGTTCGCTGGGGACTCATTCCATGGTGGGCTAAGGACTCGTCTGTTGCGGCAAAGATGATCAATGCAAGATCCGAAACTGCGAGCATGAGGCCTGCTTTTCGGGATGCACTGAAAAGTCGCAGGTGCCTGATTCCCGCGGACGCGTTCTACGAGTGGAAGAGGATTGGGAAATCGAAGCAGCCATACTGTTTCGAAGTCAATGACGGCGAGCTGTTCGCTTTTGCAGGAATTTGGGATCGCTGGAAGAACGCCAGTGGCAACGCAGTGGAAACCTGCTCGATTCTGACCACCACGCCAAACGCCGTGACCGCTGTTGTCCACGACCGTATGCCAGTCATCCTTGATCTCGATTCTTACGATCTTTGGCTCGATCCGGGGATGAAGGATGTGGGTTCAGTTTCCGAACTGTTGAAACCCTGCAATGCTAGGATCATGCGTTCTTATCCCGTGAGCACTCGCGTCAACCAGGTGCTTAACGACGATGAACAATGTTCTGCACCCGTGCAACCCGTCCAGACTCAGAGTCAACTGCTCTTCTAGACTTGGATGTTCATCGAATTCATCCCCGCAAGTCGTCGTTCATCATCATGCGAGTCGTGATTGCAGTGCTGTTGCCAGCCCGTCTCAACTTGCTTCCTGATCAATGCCCAACTGTCCGGGATTGCCTGGCGACATTACTCCACGACACGCTGGGATATGTCCAAAATATCCGTTCCCTCGAATACTGCGCTTGCACTTTGGGCAAGGTCTAACCACAAGCGCCTGCTTCTGCGAAGACGCCACTGGGCAGGTTCGCTCAGTCGTCACTGTTTCGAGACCGTACTCATCAATGAGCCACTTCGCGACGGCTGGGTCCATAAGGCCAAAATTCAATTCCGAGCTGTGCTGAAGACAGAATGCCTCGAATGCTCGGTCGGTCACCGAAGTGTCCATTATCTTGAGCTTTCCATAGGCGACCCATTTCCCCACTTCGGCCGCAGTGACCCCCAAGAGTTTCGCAGCCCGTCCCCACGAGTACCCTTCGATCTCGTCACGCACAGCCGCGTCAGTTTTCTGCTCTATTCCGGGTAGCGCCACTGTTCCGCGGTTTCGACAGAACTCTGCTAGGGAGATTGCGGAGACTCGCGGGTCGCGGACTCTTAGTAAACCACTACCGATCAAACGCTGCAGCCGCCGATGGCTTATATGCAAAGTTTGCTGGATTCTTCGCAATGACCAGCCGTCCGTAACTCTTGCGCTTATTGCCCGGCCTTTAAGCCGGAAGCGAACCGATTGTTCCGAGCGTTTGAGTTTTTGGGCAATCGTCTTGACCGGCTCATAACCGGCGCGCACAAATAGTTCTTGTTCCTCTCCCCTTGTCCAAGGTCGTCGATCACCCTTTCGTTTGTCATCCTGCTGTCTGTCCAGCCAACCTTGACTTCGTGCGAATCTCGACACTACGTGGCCCGCGAGTCCCGGATAAAGCGCCCTTACGGTCTTGATTGCTTCGGTCTTTTTACGCCCTCCACTTCGATAGCCATCGCGAAGAATTTCAATCGCAGCTTCACTCCAATCGACCGGAGTCACACTCTTGGCGCGCTCTTTCTCCCGTAGGTGTCGCATTCGGTGCCAGACCTGGGCAGGCACTAGCTCGGGGGTGAGTTGCCGTACCCTTTTGATGGCCTCTTGAGTACCTCTCGGACCATATTTCATCCCGACGACCAGGATCTGGTCTATCTCGTGCAGCCAACGGAAGGGTTGGCTCTGCTTTTTTCTGTCGGGATTGATTTCGTCTTCCATAAGCACATCGTCTCTGCATCCGGCTCAGGCTCCGGAGAATCGCAGTTGCCCCATACTTATAAAAGGAACCAAAACAGTACCGAACCTATCGAAAATATTTCCGCTACTTTCTGCGCTCGCTCGGGTTGGTGTTGACATCTCCTTCTGTCGGATGGCACGCTTGCGTTATCCCTCTGGCCGGGTACCACGCAATAGCTGATGTGAGGCGCTTGGTATGCCAGCCCCCGAACCCCGCCCCGAGTGGGTGCTTTCAGGTGCCAACCCTCGTTTAGACTCGGCCACCGAAAACGAGCTCGCGAAAGCCGCTCGATCAGCGTGGCCAAAAGCGTTGGCTCACGTCCGGCAGGTTCAATCACGAAATCCATTCGATGATGACGGAATCTTGGTAGCCGAAGTGTGGGAGAGCGTTCTGCTATCTGTCTGCAGGACGCTGGATCGGATGAATGGAAGGCGGGGTGAGATTGGGGATCTGGAGGCTTACCTTCTCGGAAGCTTTTACCATCGACTTAGACGTGCTCTCAAGAAGGAACAACGCCGCGAGGAAACAATCCATCTTGTATCTTCAGCCCAAGAGTTGGAAGCTCTTGGCAAGACGAGTCACACGGAGCAGCACGACATTGAAGACAGGCTTCATGCTCGGGAGATTCTTGATCGGATGGACGAGTGGAGCCGCAAAGTCTGGGTTGCGCGCGAGTACGGCTATACGTGGAAGCATATTGGTGGAGTTCTGGGAATTCCTGGCGATAGCGTTATGCTCCGCTTCCGACGCCGCATGAAAATTCTACGTGCACGTTTGTCTGGCGGTAGATGAAATGCCAATGTGTCGTGGGACTCTCTTTCAGTTACACTTGGGCTGTTTTTCAGATTGAACTGTTGGCGAGTGGACTCTCTCTGAGCAGCGAAAGCCAATCCAACGCGACGGACAAGCGCTTGCTTGATATTCTCCGGCAAGGCTTAGCGACGGAGTTCCCTAATCCCGAGAGGATCGGCTGTCCGGGGAATGCTCTGCTCAAGGGCATAGCACAAGGAAAGGTGTCCCTCACCGAAGCAGAGCCTTGGCTTGACCATCTCGGCTCATGCAGTCCGTGTTTCCAAGAATTCAAGGAGTTTCGCAGGCAATCGGCGATCCAGCGCCGACGTATGCTGGCTTGGGTCGCCACTGCTGCTGTTCTGCTTTTTGCGGTAGGGGGCTGGTTGTGGGTGCGAGCCCGACACTCGGTAGAGACGACTGACACGGCCGTCTTGGATCTCCGTGAGCGCTCCGTGGCTCGCGGGCAGAGTCAAGCTGATACTGGTCAGGCGCCAATGGAAATTCCTCGAACCGCTAAGCACCTGGTTCTTGATCTTCCGATCGGGAGCAAAGAAGGACCGTACGATGTCGGACTATTCAGTGAAACGGGTGATGAGATGTTGCGCTCGACGGGGATCGCGCAACTGCATGACCACATTACCGATTTACGAGTCGATGTTGACCTCGGTAGTTTTCGACCGGGCACTTATTCTCTCGCGGTTCGGCAGCCTAGTCTTGAGTGGACCCGATATCCGATCCGGGTGTTTTGATCTCTATCCATTGTCGCTCCTCAGAATGAGCAGCTTCAGTGCCGCCCACAAGCGCGTCTCTCAGGACTGATCCACGGGCCTTTCAGGCACAGCGCAGGGTGTGAGCTGTTCTGGAACTGTTTCACCTCCCGATTTTGGCCTCAGACCTCGCTAGATGACCGGCGCGAGCTTGTTCCTCTGACTTGAGGGCCTGATTGATTCGGAATGAGATGGTGCCCCAGGATTCGTAAGGGGGAGGAATCAGCGCTTCCAGCTCAAACCTTGAGATGCAGATTAGGGCAAGCTTCAGACACTTTGATGCCCTATGCAGAAATACGTTGAAGAGGTTCACAGGTAGCTGACCTTCGCGTCCCCACCAGTCATTAACGTCATCGTTCAACGAATGGAGAGAATCATAGTAGGCACTCAAGGCCGCCGCATCTTCCTCTGCAAGATCCCGAACTTGTGGTGCATTGGGGTAAAGGCTTGGCCAATAAGGAATGAAGTCCTGTTTTAGATCAGTTGGCTTTATACTCGTATCCGCCGAGTGGGAGACGAAATTAGCGGCAGCCCTACCGTGGATGTAGAGCACGCGATCAATTGTACGCTGTAGCTCTGGCGCGAGGAACCGCCGCGCCTCGGAGTGCCGGCTTGCTGCCTTTGCTACATCTATCTCGGAGGCCGAGTTTGAGGATTGGTCAACGCTACTCACATTGAGCCGTGCATTGTCTCCGAAGAAATTCGCTTGGATGGTCGGTTGGGATAGATCGGTAGTGAGATCCTTCGTCCAGTAGGCAGTTTCGGAGCGAACGGCATCGAGGCTCTGAGGGATTGGGTCTTCGAGTTTCGGCCTCTCTCTGACCAATTGGTCAGCTATTTGAATTCCCCCGGGACTAAACGCCATGATTTCCGCCGTCTCTGGCTGGAAGACAATGAGCCCGTTCTTGAGGAGGTCGGTAATCGCTTCGCCTCGCGACTGATCCGACAATCCGGCCTTCTTAGCAATCGCCAACCATTCCGTCGGGGCGATACGAGCATTCAGACGTTTGTCGCCAACGAAGCGACGGAGATCGGCCAGAAGTACCCGTGCGGGGTTGCCGAGCGCGCTCATTTCGCCGCCGCGAACAAGGTGTGCACCCAATGCCCCAGAGCAGGCAGGTACGGTCCGAGAAGTGCCATGTGATGGTGCGCGGAAGCGATGAATGCCTGGTATCTCTTTGACCCTGATTCTTTGTTAGTCGCCATCTCAAGGTCCGCGAGCCTTTCAAGGATCGTTGCCCGCTCGACGTTGTCTGCAACGCCTGATTCAATTGCTTTCCGTAGTTCCGAGAACGGGACGCCTTGGTGAACCACATTCGTCGAATTATCCACGCTATCGATGTTGACCCTCGCATTAGGTCCCTGAACATTGAAGGTCTGATTCATTGGTGCCTCCTTTGAGCAGTTCCGCATAATTGCGCTTTGATGTCGCATCCGGGCGATGGATTCCTTTACCGAGGTTCGCATTTCCTTCTCGATTTCTAAATGCCACGGCGATCCCTGGCCCAGCCTGTGACGTTTGACCGAGCGGTCGCTACGTACGTTCCCTATCGATCCGGCTGCGAACTGGATCGCGGTTGACTCTAACGTCCGCTCTGCGGCGGTGTCACAAGGCAAATTGAAGGCATTAAACGCCTCGATATATGCGTCTGCCTGAGCAGAAGTCTGTTGTCTGAGACGGTCAATAGCCCACGCGATGAGAGCCGGTAAGTATCCTGCCGCGTTGTGAGTGAGAGTAACGCGGTTAACTACGCGGTTTCTCTCTTCCCCGAACTCGCGAATAATCCTCTCCTGTCTCGCCTTGAAAGTGAGCACGGCCAGACGTTCAGCTTCCGCCCTTTGAGGATCGTTCATTTGCGTTGGATTGAGTATAGAAGGCGGTCCCTTTCGACTCAATCGTAGACCTCGCTGAGGAATTGGTGCACAGAATTCCTGCGCCAAATCGCGACTCACTGATCAAGCCGGGTGCCCCAGGTCTCTCCTGAGACTTTGATGCCTGTCCGGTTTTCGTCATGTTCTTTCCGACGACGCTGGAAGACAATGTGTCTGTGGGGAGATGCCGATGAAGACGGAAATCCGATGCGGCAAAAGGGGTCAAAGAGCGGTGCGTTTCCCGAATGGGCCTACTGGCGGGTGTATGACTGAGGAGTATTTGCAGCGCATCACAGGGCTTAGTGCAAAAGACATACGCGATCTCATCGATCAGCTCCCCGCTTTTGGCGAGGTTTCCGCATGAGCACGCTACGACAGGCACCACCATCTATGCCGCAAGGGCCCGGGTTTATCACAGTCATTCTGGATATTCCATTCACTCTGGCAATTCCGAATGGGCAATACACCGTGTTCGATCCCGTCAAGGGCATGGCGATTGTTCAACCAGCCATGAAAGAAGGGTCGCGTACATTTTTCCGTGACAGCCCTATCACGGGACCGACTTCATTTGTCGATCTCAAGCGCAAAGCGCAGGAGTACGAGCGGCCACGGCAGGCACACAGCTATGTCGTAGTGTCCCGGCTCACCGATGGCACACAGAAAGCGACGCTGAACATTCATAGCGGTGCTGGGGGCGGCTTTGCTGAAACGAAGTACTATACGGAGGTTCAGATTACGTATCTGGAGGACGATTTAAGCGTCTTAGACCGCCAGGATGGCAGCGTTCTCCAGCGTGCAACCAATATTCTTAATCGGTTCCTGGACAAGTACCAGCTCTTCACCGAAGACTACCGCGTCGGGCGCGTGTCATCTGAACGCAACTTCTATTTTGCGATGTGCCACACAAGTCCTCTGGCACCAGAAGAGCGGGGATTGAGTACAGAGCAGCTTTTCTCAACCTTATCGAACGGTCGCACGTTTCTGCATCAGTTGGGGCATGGCGGAGCCAATATCCTTCGTCAGCACAGTCTGGAGCATCTTGGGCCACGGTCTCCGCTAGCGGACGAAGCACTGCGAACACTGGTGCAGTTCTTGCAGACGGATTACGAAATGCCGCTCAGTTACGACCTGATTATGGAGGCGTACCGCTCCTTACAATTAGGACGGGACTACAAGTTAACGATTGTTCATGCCGCTACTGCCGTGGAAGTCCACGTCCTCGATTTACTGCATGGAGTGTTAGTCTCACTGGGAGATACTCCGGCTGACGCGTTGGCCAAACTTGAAAATGATCCCGAATATGAGGGCGTCAGCAAACGGCTGAAGCGGCTCGAAGCGCACACGAAGAGTTACTGTGAACAAAGAGGGCTGCCCTATGCTCCCTTTGTTGGCGGCGCACTTTACGATCGGTGGAAGACCGTCGTCGCAGGCAAACGGAACCGTGCCGTTCATGCCGGAATCGGAGGGTTTACTTGGAATGAAGCAGCGGAAGCAATTGCGACGGCGAAAGAAGCTATCATCTTCCTCGACCAGCGTATCCCGGCTCTGTCAAACTACTTCCGGCTTAATGCCGATGTGAGAGGAATCCGAGAGAGCGCCGGCGGGATTTTGTTCTGAACCCTTCGGGTATTTCGATACTGGCCGGCGGGTCGAATAGCTAACGATATGTCGGCTTGTCGGAGGGATCACTCTAACAGCGACTAAGAATTCTTTTGGCCGAGCGCACTTTGGGTGGTGACACTCGGGCCGCTTCTATCGCCGGATTCTGGCGCACGCTAAGATCAAGGTATCCAAGCGGTTATTGTCCTGGCTCGCATCTCTATGTGTGGAAATGGCGTCCGCAACCAGGTGCGTTTGACTGGAAGCTGATTCAGTTTTAAATAGGACTCACGGACCAGCCCCGCCGTCGACTCTCGTCGAACTTACGGTCCCGCAAGGAAGACTAACGCGAACACGAAACTCCGCGAGGAAAGCGTAACGAGGATGCAATGTCGACCCAGCCATGGCCGGACACGCCGGCTCTCTCAAGCAACTTCGAACCTTACGTTGACAGCAAACAGGCAGCCGTATTCCTGGCCTTTGATTGGAAGAAGGTGCAGAAGCTGTCTCGCGAGGGCAAAATTCCAGCACACCCGGTACTCAGTGGACCCCGCAGTCGGCGCACAACTTGGCGGTACAAGCTCAGCGAACTTGACGAGTGGGCGCGTGCTCAGCGACACTCCATTCCAGCCGGGAGTGCCACCTCTCCAAAGGAGAAGTGATGGCACGATTTCAGAATGGGTGGCTTCAGAAGAAGCCACGCAAATCAGGGGACATTTGGGTGTTCTGCTACCGTCGGCAGCGACCGGAGGATGGCGAGTGGGTGCAAGCCACGCCCATCAAGGTCGGCAAGATCAAGGACTATCCGAGCGAGGAGGCAGCTTGGCGGCGAGTGGACGAACTCCATCTCAATCCTAATCAATCACCCTTTGAAGTGGGTGCGAAACCCCTGTTCGGGGAACTTGCGGCCCACTATATACAGAAGGAACTACCCGAGGATCAGTCACAGGCCACGATCGAAAAGGCCTATTCGACGATCCGCAAATACAAACGCTATCTCAGTCGTTGGGCCTTGCCTCGTTGGGGAACCATTCCTGCTTTGGCAGTCCATCCGCCTGATGTAGAAGACTGGCTGAGGGAACTCAAGAAGAAGTTCGAGCTCAGGAATCCAACCCTGGGTGAGATCCGGAAGGCCATGAATAACGTCTACGTCCACGGACAACGCCAGGGATTTCTGCCCCGCACGACGGACGGGAATCCCATCGGCTTTGTGCGCCAGTCGCTTGCGAGCGACTTCGAACCGGTCATCCTTACACTGCCCCAGGTGCTTGACATCTTCGACAACCTGGATTTGATGCGTCGCACTATGGCTCTCACCGATGCTGCGACGGCACTACGCGTCAGCGAAGTCCTGGCTCTCAAGTGGAACGACCTGGATTTCATTGGACATCTGATCCAAGTACGTCGGGCCTACGTCGACCGACGTTTCGGCCCTCCGAAGTCGAAGGCATCGAAAGCTCCCGTGCCCATGCACCCGTTGCTGGCGGCGCATCTTCTTGCTTGGCGCAAGGAAACGCTCTATCCCGGAGACGAAGACTTCGTGTTTCCCAGTTTTCGCCTGAAAGGGAAGAAACCACCCGCAGCGAACATGCTGGTCGCGGACTACCTGAGAGTAGCGGCGAGGAAGGCCGGAGTCGTCGCGCCACCGCGTACCTTCGGTTTTCACACCTTCCGAAGAACGCTGGCCTCGGTGTTGGTGAAGATGAAAGTCGATGTCAAGACGGTGCAGGAGATCCTGCGGCACCAAAACTTGAAAACGACTCTTGAGATCTATGCCAAGTCGATGTCGGAAGACAGGCTGCTGGCTCAGGGAATGTTTCTTGAGCTTCTGTTTAGCCACAAGAAACCCGAACTGCTGGATGGTGTTGTGCTGCAGCAATAGCACCAACTGCCGGTAAACTGCCGGTAATATGAAGAATGGAAAGTAATACTAAAACCTTTGAAATGTGGTGGCCAGGGACGGAGTTGAACCGCCGACGCCAGCCTTTTCAGGGCTGCGCTCTACCACCTGAGCTACCTGGCCACATTTCCAAACCCGCTGTCCGCGGGCTGCGAGGAATGTTCGCTTCACGCTGAGGGTGGCGGGATTCGCATCCGAACCAAACTGCTCCAATGCCGGAAGCGTGCGGAACGACCTCGATTATAGCAACCGCGCCGATTTCCCTCAACGTACACCGCGCGTTTTCTTTCGAAGAAAAACGCGCCACGAATTTCACGAATAAACTCCGAGAGAGATTCGTAACATCCGTGCAGATCCGTGGCCGACCTTTATCCCGCAAAGCTCTTCACGAACTCGATCAGGCTGCGCAGCGCAATGCCCGACGGTCCCTTCGCGATCCATGGCTTCTGATCTTCCATCCACGCCGTTCCGGCTATGTCGAGATGGATCCATGGCGTATCTTCGGCAAACTCTTTCAGGAACATGGCCGCGGTGATGGCGCCGCCCCAGCGTCCGCCCGAATTGACAATGTCGGCGATGCCGGAGCGAATGTGTTCTTTGTATTCGTCATCGAGCGGCATGCGCCACATTTTTTCGCCGGCTTTCGCATTCGCGCTGTGGAAGCGGTTGTACATGTCGTCGTCGTTGGCGAAGATTCCTGCGTTGTTGTATCCGAGCGCAACCACGACCGCCCCGGTCAGCGTAGCGGCGTCGACCAGATGCGTACAGCCCAACTGGCGCGCATAATAAAGACCGTCGGCGAGAACCAACCTGCCTTCGGCGTCGGTATTGATAATCTCAATCGACTTGCCCGACATCGCGATCTGAACGTCGCCCGGCTTCTGCGCTTTTCCAGACGGCATATTTTCCGTCGCGCACACGATGCCGATGACTTTCACTTTCGGCTTCAGCAGCGCAATCGCGCGCATCGCGCCAATCATGGTTGCGCCGCCGGCCATGTCGTACTTCATCTTTTCCATGCCGTCGGCGGGCTTGATCGAGATGCCACCGGTATCGAACGTAATTCCCTTCCCCACCAGGCCCAGCACCGGCTTCTCGGGCGCGCCCGCAGGTTCGTAGCGCATGACGATCAGTGCGGGCGGTTCGTCGGACCCTTGCGCCACGCTCCAGAACGCACCCATCTTCAATTCCTTGATCTTGTCGGCGCCGTAGACTTCGCATTTCAAGCCGACTTCCGCGGACATCTTCTTGGCGCGTTCGCCGAGAATGGTCGGCGTCATGCGATTGGAAGGTTCATTCACCAGATCGCGCGTGAAGTTTTGCGATTCTCCGATGATTTGCGCTTCGTTGGCCGCCTTTTTCAGGGTGGCCTCGTCTCCGCTCGCGACGACGGTGAGCGCGTCAATCTTCTGGTCTTTGCGGTCGCTGCGGTAATAGTCGGGGTCGAAGTTTCCCACGTGCGCGCCTTCCACAATTGCACGCACCGCTTCCTCTACCGGAATGCTGGGCGGAACAACGAAGGCAAAGCTCCGGATCCCGCGGGATTTCAACGCCCGCACAGCGGTCCCGGCAATGCGCCGCAAATCGTAGCTGGAGAACTTCTTCGCACTGCCGCCTGAAACCAGCAGCAGACGCTTCGCCATCAGGGTGACGGGCCGGTGCATCAGGTTCGTCTCAAACGGCTTGCCGGCAACTTCCCCGCTCGCCAGCAGGTCGGCGGCGACCGATTGCACTGCCGGGTCAACGGTGGCAACTTTGAGTTGGGGCTTTTTGTCTTTCTCTTTTTCATTTTCATTGGCCGCGGACTCGGCGTGGTCCAGTACCACGGCGACCAGCGATTCAGTTTCCAGTTCAGCGGGCGTAGCGAGAGAAATTGTCGTCTTCATAATTTTTGGGAATACATCAGTATCGTCGGCAGGCAGGGATTCGCGCAAGCCGATTTCGTCGTGCTGCCGACGCCAGGGCCGCAAGAGATCCTTCGGGCTCCCCTTCGTGTACCATCGTGTCCTTCGTGGTAAAGGTATTAGCATTAAGCCGCCACGAAATGCCGGAAGAAGCCGACAGCCTTCCCCGTACTCTTCCCAGGTCAAATCACGCGGTCGAGATGGCGGCATTCGACCTCCTGCGATATGATTCAAAGCCGCAGCCCATACAGGTGAGGTTCTTCATGCAGATTCAATGGCAGATTCGATGGCAGTTTCGATGGAAGATAGTCGCTTTCGTTGCCGTGTTAGCCCTGGGACTCACCGCTCTCATATCCCGAAAAGCGGCCGCCGCCGCCCCGCAAGCCGCAGCTCCAGCCGTCAAGGCCCCACCCTCAATCAAGAACGCCAAAGAAGCCGCACCCGCAGGAATCTCCATCCCCGACACCACTCTGGCCATCAATTCCGACAAGCCCATGTCGGAGCGCGTAGTGCATTACGAAATCGACGCCAAGTATGACGCCGCCAAGCACACTGTCGACGCCACTGAGGTGCTCACCTACCACAACCTGACCGGGCAGGCTCTCGACCACTTCCCTTTCCATCTTTATCAGAACGCATTTCAGCCCAAGGCCACATTTGTCCGTGATTCCAAACTCATGGGCACCCGCGACGTTGCCTATGAGAAGTGGGAAGACAAGCTTTACGGCTCGGAGGACATCAAGAGCATTGAAGTTGTGGGCCAGGCCGATCTGACCTCGCAGTTGCAATACATCTCCCCCGACGATGGCAACAAAGACGACAAGACCGTCGTCGATCTACGTGTGCCCAAGCCCATCGCGCCCGGTGCGTACGTACAATTTAAGATTGCGTTTCAAACCAAGTTTCCCGAGACCCAGGCGCGTTCGGGATGGAAGCGCGATTTCGTGCTAGGAGGTCAGTGGTTCCCGAAGGTCGGCGTGTTCTGGCACGGAGCCTGGAATTGCCACCAGTATCACAACACCACCGAGTTCTTCGCCGACTTCGGCGTCTACGACGTCAAGCTCACGGTTCCGGCCTATGAAGTCGTCGGCGCCAGCGGCGTCATGGTCGACGAAAAATCCAATCCCGACAACACCAGGACCGTCACTTATCACGGCGACGACATCCACGACTTTGCCTGGACCGCCAGCCCGCGCTACAAAGTCCGGGAGAGCGTCTACCAGTCCCAGATGGGGCCGATCAAGCTGCGCTTCCTCATGCAGCCCGCGCACTGGAGCCAAGCCGAGCGCCACGAGATAATCACCACCGAAACGCTCGACCGCTTTGAAAAATGGTACGGCCCGTATCCTTATAAGACCCTGACCGTGGTCGACCCCGAACCCGACTCGGCGGCCGGAGGCATGGAGTATCCCACCTTCATCACGGGAGAATCCACCTGGCATCCCCTTCAGGGGAACTGGGATATCGAATCGGTGGTGGAGCATGAGTTCGGGCACCAGTACTGGTACGGGATGGTTGCCACCAACGAATTCGAAGACGCCTGGATGGACGAGGGCATCAACAGCTACACGGAAGTGAAAGTGCTCGGTGACATCCTCGGAGGCGACGCATCCATGTTCAATTTTCACGGACTCAGGCTGGGTGACGGCCCTGCGCATCGACTCTTTTTTCTCAGCGTGTATGATCTCGACCCCATGGCCGAAAAGGCCTACGACTATGCCAACTCCTTCTCCTACGGTGGAATTACGTACGGCAAGACTGCCGAAGTGCTGGAGACGCTGGAGGGCATCATCGGTAAAGACACCATGGATCGAGCCATGCGCGCCTACTTCATGAAGTACCGCTTCACTCATCCCACAAAGGAAGACTTCCTCAAGACAATCGAAGAAGTTTCCGGCAAAGACTTGCGCTCCTATTTCAACCAGGCGGTGTACCAGTCGAAAGTACTGGATTACGAAGTGATGAAAGTCGACTCCTTCCCGGTGAACTGGTACGAAGAGAATAAGGATAAAAAGGACGGGAAGAAAGACGGAAAAGACGACACGGTTTATCAATCCTACGTAACGCTGCATCGCAAGGAGGACTTCGTGATGCCCGTCGAGCTCGAGGTCGTGTTCGATAATGGCGAGAAGGTCCGCGAGCAATGGGATGGGCAGAGCCGCTGGACCAGATTCGGTTACCAGAAAAAGGCCAAGGTCGTCTCGGCGGAAATCGATCCCGACCATAAGGTGCTGATCGACCGCAACGACTTCAACAACAGCCACACGGTCGAAGCCAATGGCAAGCCGAAACGCAAAATATCGAATTACTGGCTGTTCGTAACCCAATTGGTGAGCCAGGCCGTGGGGTGGTGGGCGGTTTGAAAAAGCTTCGTCTGTCGAGCGTTCCGCGTCGTTGCCATGTGCACGATGTATGTCCACTGGTTGGATTGAGGGCTAATACGCATGAGTGAGAATAAAGGTCTTTTGAGCAGCGGCCTGGGCATGGTGCTGCGCAACAAGCGCTATATCTTCTGGTTCTTTGTGCTGAATTTTTTTCTCGGCTTGTTCGGCACGGTCGCCTTCATCAATCAGGCGGGAATGATTCTGGACCACAGCCTGCTGTCTCAGCGCCTATTGCACGGCCTTTCGCTAGACGTGGTGATCGAAATGTTTGCGCGTCCGGAGTTTGGCCCGACCAGTGCTGCCGTAGGGTCAGCAGGGGGGTTCGTGTTCCTCTTCGCGGTCGCGACCGCGCTATTCTTGCCCGGAGTGTTTCAGGGATACGCCTCAACCTACCGCCTGCCCCGCGAGGATTTCTTCCGCGCCTGCGGCAGAAACTTGTGGCGCTACATCCGGCTGCTGATCGTGGCCGGCATCGTGATGGGAATCGCGACCGGCGTCCTGTTCGGCATCCATGGCTGGCTGGAGGACAAAGCCGGGGAGAGCACCAACGAGTTGCTGCAGCCAGAAGTCCGCTTCGCGGGCCTGTTCGTGATTTTCCTGATCATGACAGTTTTTCGCATCTGGTTCGATCTCGCCGAGGCCGACATCGTTCTGAGCGATCAGCGCGCGGTGCGCAAATCGATCTGGGCCGGCCTCCGGCACACCTTCCGCAGTCTCTTCCGTTTACTGGCCAGCTACGTCGTGGCCGCGGTGGTGGCTGCGATCATTTTGGTGGGCGGCATCTGGGCATGGATGAAGTTCGTCACTCCGGAGAGTGTGCGGAGCGCATTCTTTGTCAGCCAACTCACGCTGCTTCTTTTACTGATCCCGCGCTTCTGGCAGCGCGGCATCGCGGTGTCCTATTGGCAGCAGAAGATGATGCTCCCCGTAGTCCCGGTCCGTCCGTTGGAGCCGCGTCCCATGGAGCCGATGGGGCCGCAGCCAGTCGCAGTCGCAGCGGTTCCCGACCCGACGCCGGTGGCTCCGAGCACGACTCCGAATCCTCCGCCCGCAACGCCAGAATCCTGAGGATGGTCCACGAGGGAACAGCCGAATGTCTATGTGGGGACAGCCGCCCCCGGCTGTCCGGCGAGCGTAGCTCGACCGGTTTTGATTTCACTCAAGTCCGTGGAGAGGACTCTGGCTTCGGCCCGATGTGCAGCCCCCGGATGTCCCCACATTCGCCAGAGTCACACCACCACGACCGTAATCCCGGGATTCCGCCTCCCCAAATCCGGATCGCTCTTCAACTCCGCCCGCGTCTGCAACAGCCGCCACGTCGCCTCATCCGCCTTCGACCAGTCTTCCCCGAAAATGCACCCGCGAATCCGGCCAGCTTCCGCCAGCTCGTGCAAATGCCTCTGCACCGCAATACGAATATCGCCGCCAACACCGCTCGACCCATAACCGTGGACGACCTTGAGCAGACCCACCTTTTCCTGCCGGGCAACGATCACCTCGCGGTCGAGCCGCTGCAGCGCCTCCAGCACCGAAGGCATATCGGACTTGAGATTTACGGTCTTCATGATCAATGATCGGGTCTCCCGATGTAGTGGCCCATCCTGGTCGACATTCGACGTGGACATTCGACGGCTAACGTCCCTGCCGACGCGGGAGGATGGTGAACTTCTTCCGCCCAGGGAGTCGGTAGGTTTCAAAATCGTCATGATCGATGGTCAGAATCGTGCCGAGGCGCTCACGGGCAGCGAGATGCACCAACGTGGCGTCGGCGAAATCCATCGGGCAGTCTGCATAATCTTGCATGAGGGTCTGAATCTGGGACAATTCCCCGTGCGCAATTTCCGACATCTGAATCGCGCCTGAGCGGAGCAGTTGCCAGACGCCGCGAGCGTCGGAAACCTTTCTCCGGGCCAGATGGAATACCTCAGCCAGTACGGCTTCAGTTGTAAGAAGGGGCAGGCGGCTGTGGTTGTAAGCCTGCACGCAAGCGTCGTGCCAACCATCGTTGCGATCCACGAGCGCGAGAATAACTCCTGTGTCAATCAGAGCGCCGGGCAGTCCGGAGGCCGAAGCGGCGAGCGAGCGCATTGGATTCCTTGCGATGCTTTTGATAAATGATTTCCCGAACCAGTTCGCCGGCTCTCTCGGCGCGCGTTGGATCGTCGCCCGCAACCGAGCCGATCGCGGTCATGGCCCGCTTGCGAATCGCGGCTTGCTCGGCCTCATCCTCGGAATGACCGTTGCGCCGTTCGGCCAGCCAGTCGGCGGTAACTCGGTCCAGCAGCGCGGACAGTGATGTCCCTTCGCGCCGAGCCTCTTCCTCCAGCTCGGCCTTTCTATCCGCCGATAGACGCCAGCTGTAGACTTCGGTCTTCATGCACTACAGTGTAGTGCATAACAAGTAGGGCGTCAACCGGGATGATCTTCCTCGTGAAGATCCTCCCCGCAGGTAATGCCTGAGAGTTGGTGCTACTTACGCTTTCCTGCTCCGGCTTATGGCTTCCCTGGCTTCCTTGTCCGCCGTGCGCCGCCGCTCCGTCTCCCGTTTATCCCAGAGCTGCTTGCCCTTGGCCAGAGCCAGTTCCACCTTGACCCGCCCGTTCTTGAAATACAGACGCGTGGGGATCAGGGTCAGCCCCTTCTGCTGCGTTTTCCCGATCAGCTTGCGAATCTCTTCGCGATGCATCAGCAGCTTCCGGGTACGCAGCGGGGCGTGGTTGTGAATGTTCCCGTGTTCGTACGGGCCGATGTGGGCGTTCAGCAGCCAGACCGCATTCTCCTTGACCAAGCCATAGGAGTCCTTCAGGTTGGCCAGCCCCCCTCGGACCGATTTGACCTCAGTCCCGGTAAGAACCACCCCAGCCTCAAATTTTTCCAGCAAGAAGTAGTTATGTGAAGCGATCCTATTAACGGCAGCGTCTCGCTCGCCCGAAGCCGTCGGGTCACGCCGCGGAGATTTCTCCGGGTTGGCCTTGGTCTGGTGGGTGGGTTGGCGAGCCATGGGTCGTGGGTTTTATCTTAACAGCAGACCAGAAGCGGACTTGAGACCTCGGACGTCGGCCCCGGTTGTCCGAGGTCCGAGGTCCGAGGTCGGGCCGTAGACCCATTAGTCCTACGACCAAAGAGTGTAACTCCCGTGTGTACAAGCACTTCGGGAGCCGGAAACAGCGATGCTATAATCGCCTCATCCGAAGTTCTTTTTCGTGTAGCGAGCGGATTTCCCGCGTGCCAAACTCCCTTCGGGACGCCGCACAGCGTGGAAAACCGCTAATCCGGCGAAGACTGTAATAAAGAGGATCATCTCTTGAGGATTATCGAATGAGACGCCTGATGCGCCCGGCACTCCTGCTGTTGCTGGTCGCGGTTGTATCGCTCCCCGCCATCGCCGACAAAGCCAAAGACCTGTACGCCAAGGGTCAGGACGCGGAGGCTCGTCAGCAATACGTGGCGGCCTACGACTTTTTCAAGCAGGCCTACGACCTGAAGCCCAAGGAACTGCGCTACCGCTCGGCTTTCGAACGCACTCGTTTCGAAGCTGCCGCCCAGGTCGTCCACAACGGGCAGAAGCTCCGCGAGGAGGGCAAACTGGACGAAGCCCTCGCCGAGTTCCAGAAAGCCCTCGCCATCGATCCCTCGCTGTTCATCGCCAAGCAGGAACTGAACCGCACGCTGAAGATGATCAACGACCAGCGCAATCCTCAGCCCCAGGCCGCCGGCCCGCCCGCCGGCCTGTCGCGCAGGGTCCACGACGCTGCCGGCCCCGTCGAGCTTGGGCCCATCTCCAACATCCCCATCACCGTCAAACTTACAGACAAATCCGACACCGTCTACCGCACCATCGGCCAGCTAGCCGGAATCAATGTGCTGTTTGATCCCGATTACACTCCCAAGCCGATCAAGGTTGAGCTCAATGGAGTCACGCTGGAAGAGGCGCTGGAAATCACCGCGCTGGAGTCGAAAACCTTCTGGCGCCCGGTCACGCTGAATACGATTTTCGTGGCCGCCGACAATCCCGCCAAGCGCAAGGAACTGGAACAGAGCGTCCTCAAAACTTTCTATCTCACGAATCTCTCCGCCCCCACCGAGTTGCAGGATGTGGTGAACGCGATTCGCGCCGTGCTCGATGTGCAGCGCGTGCAGCAGTTGCTCTCACAAAATGCCTTGGTCGTACGCGGCACCCCCGATCAGATCGCGCTGGCGGAAAAACTGGTAGAGGATCTGGATAAGGCGCGCCCCGAAGTCATCGTCGACATCGCGGTCATGCAGATCAGCAAAGACAAATCGCGCACGTTGGGAATCAATCCGCCCACCAGCGCCACCGTAACGCTGCAGCCGAACTTGAATTCCACCACCACTACCGGTACGGGCACCGGAGTGGGTGGAACGGTCACACCGAGTTCGGGATCGAATGGCATTAACCTGAACACCCTGGGCAACCTGAACGCCACCGACTTCCAGGTCACAATTTCCTCGGCGAACTTGTCGGCCGTGATGGCCAACAGCGACACCAAGCTGATTCAGAATCCCCAGATTCGCGCCTTGGATGGACAGAAGGCCTCTCTGAAGATTGGAGACCGCGTCCCCGTCGCCACCGGATCCTTCCAGCCCGGCATCGGCGGCGTGGGCATCAACCCGCTGGTCAATACCCAGTTCCAGTATCTCGACGTCGGCGTCAACATCGAGATCACACCCCACGTCCACTCCAACGGCGAAGTCACGCTGAAGATCAGCATGGACGTTTCGGCCGTGACCGGCCAGTCCAACATCGGCGGCATCAGCCAGCCCATCATCGGTCAGCGCAAGATCGAACACGAGATTCGCCTGCGCGACGGCGAGGCCAACCTGCTGGGCGGCATCATGGAAGATCAGCAGACCAGACAGCTGAGCGGAATCCCCGGACTCGCGCAGATTCCGATCCTGAAATACCTCTTCGGCCAGACCACCCAGGATCATTCGGAAAACGAAATCGTCTTTGCCATCGTGCCGCACATTATCCGGGGCACGGAAGTCAGCGAGATCAACCAGCGGGCCATCGACATCGGTACCGCCAACACCATCGGCTTGCGGTATACGAGGCAGGCCGCTGCGGCTCCCTCATCCTCGCAGCCCGCGACACAGCCCCCAGCGACGCAGCCTCCGGCAACGCAGCCTCCGGCAAATCAAGCTCCCGCAAATCAGCCTCCGGCTGGCCAGTCGCCCGCTCCCAATGCCAGCGCCACCCCTAGCTTCCTGTTTGATCCGCCTACCATTCAAGCGGCCAAAGGCGGCACTTTTGTCGTGAATCTCCTGCTTTCCGGCGCCCAGAACGTACATTCCGTGCCGGTGCAGCTAAATTACAACCCGGCAATGCTGCAACTGGTCAACATCTCCAATGGAGGCTTCCTCTCGCAGGATGGCCAGGTGGTGACGCTGGCTCATCGCGAGGATGAAGCCGTCGGACAGTCGCAGATTACCGCTTCCCGCCCCCTCGGCGCCGGGGGAGTTTCCGGTCAGGGCGCGGTGGTCACCATCACGTTCCAGGCCAAGGCCGATGGACAGACGCCACTGACTATCACCCGAGGCGGAGCCCGCGATCCCGGCTCGCAGTCCATCACCGTCAACGGAGCGCAAGCCTCGGTAACGGTCCAGTAAGACGGAGACTGTCAGTATTTGGTTTTGAAAGGGCGCGGCTTCAAGCCACGCCGTTATCTCTCCGCAAAGAAGAGGGCTTTTAGTGTTTGCGTGAGACACCAGCTTTGCTGGAGGACGGTGGTCTGGAATCCGTCAAAATCCAGCCGCCGAGCGGCGACATACTTTAGCCCAGGGCGTAAGCCCTGGGTAAGGTGGAACAACAGAACAAGTCCCGGAGGGACGGCAGATGTTCTCACGCATACTCTTTCGCCCCCCTGACGAAGGTTAGCTTTCACTCAACACGATTGATTGGCCGTTATCTGATACGAGAGCAGAAATCATGACGCACACATTCCATCACGGGCCGCGCGCGAACCGCGCCCGGGGTTTTACGCTCCTCGAGCTGATCATCGCGGCGACCATCCTCTCGATCCTTACGCTGATGGCGCTGCCCCTGGCGCGCGTCACGATTCAACGCGAAAAGGAAAAACAACTCCGCAAGGCATTGTGGGATATGCGCGACGCCATCGATCGCTACAAAGATGCTGCCGATCGGAACATGTTTCAGACCAAACTGGACAGCCAGGGCTATCCCCCAACTCTTGAGGAACTGGTCAAGGGAGTCGAAGCCCAGGGCGGCAAGAAAATCCGTTTCCTCCGTTCTATTCCTGTAGACCCCATGACGAAGAATAAGGAGTGGGGCATGCGCTCCATGCAAGACGATCCCGACTCCGACTCCTGGGGCGGACAGAGCGTCTTCGACGTCTACACCAAGTCGGAAGGCACCGCGCTCGACGGTACGAAATATAAGGATTGGTAGATAAGGATTGGTAAGTAAGGACTGGTAATGCTACGGGGCGCGAACAAGTCGGGGCGAAGCGGCGCTGGAAATAACGATCACGCAGCGCCGCGCCTGTTCGCCCGCAGGCGCAACAACGCCCGTGGCTTCACGCTCCTGGAAATGATGATCGTCATCAGCATCATTATCATCTTGATGGCGGTAGCGATTCCGAACTACAACCGCACAGTCGTTCAAGCCCGCGAGTCCGTTCTGCGCTCCAACCTGAGCACCTTGCGCAGCGTCATCTCGCAGTACACCCTCGACAAACAAAAAGCCCCGCAGTCGCTCGACGATCTCGTCACCGCCGGATACCTGCGCCAGATTCCCGTGGATCCCATGACCAAAGAAACCAACTGGGAAGTCGTGCAGGAAGATGTGATCATGGCCGTCGACCAGCAGGAACCCGGCATCACCGACGTGCACTCGGCCTCACCCGGCACCTCCACCGATGGAACCGCCTACAGCACCTGGTGAACCCATTCGCACGGTGACCCAGTTTTCGATTTCACACCGCTAAGACAGAGAGTGCCCCAGTCCGACCCGCGCCTTCTGCGGCTAGGGTGAGTTATGAGCGAAATGGCCCCTCTGGACCGCCCATTCAGGAACGAAGGCAGCAAGGGAAATAGCTCGCCAGACACCTGACGAACTAAAAGGTACTAGGCGCCACGACGAAACGCACCTGCGGCCTCTAAACCACCGCTCCCGCCGGGCCCTTTTCCGATAACTTCAACACCACCACTCCCGCTAGATACTGCGTATTGGGCAGAGACAGCAACGCGCGATCCATGTAGTGCACCGCGAAGACGACAAATCGTTTCCACGCTGACTTCTTCAGTGGCGTATCCCGCAGGATGAGCCGTGTTACTCTTCCGAAACACTGAAAGAACTCCGCCTCTACGCGAAACTCGCGCTGCAACGTGCTCATCGATTTCGGAGTCAGGGGATAACAACGCGGCGAAACGCTCGCTGGCACCGCGACCGGCACATGCTTGCGCAACCAGCTCAGCGGCGGACTTTGCGCGATCGGTTCGCTGAACACGCCAAACCCTCCCGGCGCCAGCACACGCGTCATCTCGCCACTCGGCGTTTCCAGATCGCTCTGCAGGTGATGCCAGATTCCGCGTCCCACCACGCGATCGAACCAACGATCGGGAAATGGGATCTGCTGGCACGTCGCCACCACGGGATGCACGCGATCTCCTACCCCGTTGGCCTCGGCCATCTGCATCTGCCCGCGCACCGCCTCGCTGGCGATATCAAGCACCCATATTTCCGCGCCCTTCATCGCCAGCAGAATTGCCGAATTATCGAGGCCACAGGCGAGATAGAGAATCCGCTTGCCGCTCACATCTCCCAGAATTTCAAACCAGCGCTCCAGAAAAAACAGTCGCGGGTGCCGCAATTCGTTGTAGCGCCGCACCACCTCCGGGTTCACCGCCAGCGATCCCCTCTGCTGGGCGCAATAGAACTCGTTGTACCAATTCTTATCGACAGCGCTGGAAAGCTCCGCCGGATCGGAAGCGACGCTTTTCGGAGAGGAGACGCCACTACCCGCATCGGTATGCATACAAGGGAACCGGGTTAACCGGAATCTCCTTTGTGACTTCAAAAACGCGAGAAATCATACACCCATCTCGCTGCCACGATTCTGTGAAAAAAAATCACCTGAGTGCAACGAATCGGTACGCGATCTACGCTCAAAACCCTCGATGAGAGTCTGATTTGAAGGCAGAAACGCTGGCATTATTGACAGTTGCCGAACCCACCCGCCCGGGTTGAAGTGAAAGCGTATTCTCGAAAGCCCACAGCATGCTTGAATCCATCTTCGATGTTCCGCTGATTATTACCGGACCGCTCATCGTCGGATCGCTGTGCCTGTTTGCGTTCGGTGGGCTGCTTTTAGTTCGCCGCTACGTGTTGCCCCGTCTGCGGATTCACCACGAAGACGCGCACTTTAGCGGAGCCATGGTGCATAGCGTGATGGTCTTCTACGGACTGGCGCTGGCGCTGATCGCGGTGAATGTATTCGAGACCTACGCCGACGTTTCGAAGATCATTTCACAAGAGGCGACCGCCCTGGCCGGGCTGTACCGGGATGTGACCGCTTATCCCGAGCCGATTCGCTCCCAACTCCAGAAGGAATTGCGGGATTACGCCGACTACGTGATCCACCTGGCCTTTGCAGCAACGCGGCCAGGTTCCGAGCGCTGGTGTTGATCGGATGAACCACTTTCAGAGCATACTGGTCACTTTCGAGCCTGCGACCGAGGGCCAGAAACTCCTCCACGCTGAGGCGCTCCGCGCCTATAACAACATGATCCAGGCCCGCCGCCTGCGCCTCGATGCCGTGAGCACCGGTTTGCCGGGTGTAATGTGGGCCGTCGTCCTTGCGGGCGCGGTCACCAGCCTGGGCGCCTCCTTCTTTTTCCAAGTCGACGATGTGCGCTTGCACGTAATCTTGGTCACGCTTCTGGCCATGTTCATCGGGCTGGTCATCTTCATGACCTTCGCCCTCGACCGCCCATTCCGCGGAGATCTGGGAGTACGACCCGATCCCTATCAACTGATTTACGACCACCTGATGAAACCATAGCCAGACAAAGCGATCACCAACGACACACTTGGGGCTCCGCCACCGAGTCCAGGGCCCGCGCTGCGGAGAGATTCGGAGTTTGAAGCTGCTGCGATGGATGCGTCGACGAAAAAACCCCGCCCAAAAAAGTTGGACGGGGCATCTCAGAAGTGGATGGCCTGCGGACCGATGCTGTCACCGCTCTCGCCAGTCCCGGAAAGCTACCGCCCCAGGCCCTTGGCCATAGCCTTCGCTAGATTGCCGTTGGCGTCATCATCCTTCAGAGCCCAGAAGAATGCTCCACCCAGGCCCTCGGGTACGCGGGTTTGGACATAATCCATCTTGAGGGTTACCGTCTTTATGTTGTCGTAGGTCCAGAAGGTTTGCGAGGTCGGATCGTAGATCCATTGCGCCAGACTGATGGGATCGAATTGGTGATCGAAGCCCGTCAGGCTTTTGAGTGTACCGAACGTGGCGAGTCCGTCGGTCTGGAGCACGTCACCCGCGGGCGAAGGAGCCGCTCCGGTGGAAGTCTGGTACAACCCGTGGTTCACGTTAGGAACGCCCGTCCAGCCGCGGCCATAGAAGGGTACGCCCACCAGTAGTTTACGTGGTGGCACTCCCGCGGCAAGGTAGGCCACCATCGTGTCTTCGACATCGAAACCCTGCCCAAAGGATGGATCTTTGGGGCTGTCGAAAAGTGGCGACGCGTGGTTGGTGGTGGACTCCCAGGTTCCGTGCATGTCGTAGCCCTGCACGTTCAGGAAATCCAGTTGGCTGGCGACTTTGGCCAGTTCCATGTTGGAGTAATTGGCTGCGCCCGCGGGCGCGAACATCGAAAGCAGGTAATGCGTATTGTTCGCCGCTCCCAGGGCATCCAGTTGGTTGCGAAACTCGCGCATCAGCAGCGTGAAGTTGTGTTTGTCGGTGGCTGAGGGAAACTCCCAATCGATATCGATACCGTCGATCAGGCCCGCGATCGAAACCGGATTGCCGCTGTAATCGGTGCCGACATTTCCGGTGATGAACATGTCGAGGCAGGAAGCTACCAACTGCGCCCGCAATTGCGGCGTGCTGGCGGCGTAGGAGAAACCTGCGGCGTTGGTGGCGGACGCTCCGCCCAGGGAGATCATGATATGCAGATCGGGGTGGAGTTGCTTCAGTTGAAGGAGCGCGCCGAAATTTCCGTATGGCCAATTCGTGTAAGGCTTGCCATTGACGCTCGGCAAGTACGGGGTCTGGTAGTCCGCCCAGGTGTCGGCTAGCTGGCACTGCGCATTCGGTGCACCCGAAGTGGGTGCGACGTTGGCGAAGGCGTAGATCAGGTGCGTAATCCTGCCGGCCACGTTGTTGTGCTGCAGGCTGGCGATGTTGTAGTTGGCGCCGTAGATACTCCACTCTTCGAAGTATCCCGCGAGAATTTTGCTCTGGCTGCTCTCTTGGGACTGCGCAACAGCCGGCGTACCGGAAATGAGCACTACCACTGTCGTGAGCACCAGTGTGCTGAGGAGCACGAAGCGAAGAAGGGTCGCGGGCGGGCGGGATGGGAAACTCTGGGTCATGGGGATTTCCTTTTGGGGCAAGAGTACGAACGCCGAGAGTATAGGCCTATATAGCAGTTCCGGCAACCAAAATTGAGAATTCCTTGCTTTCTCCCATTGAGCTATATAGCACATTCTAGGGTTTTAAGGGCAGCAGCTCAGTCCCTGGAATGTGAAGTGCTGAACGACGTGCTGAACTTTGACCAGGCAACAAACCACCTTCCCTCGTCCGGATCCAACTGGTCTAATTGCAGAACAAACCCGGTACTGATCCCGACCAGGCGAGTCCTGAAGTAATATGTTCCGCCTGGCTCTGCCTTCAGCGAATGAACAGAAACTCTAGGCAGACTGGTGAGTACCCTTCTTGTCATGAAGGATTGCAGCATCGCGCAGACATGGTGTTCACCGGGCTCGATTGCCACGAAGAAATACCTTCCACCGTTGACGGCACCCACCCACTTTCCATCAACTCCAAAAGGGCTGGTAAGGTGGCCGTCCGCAACGAAATAGATCAGTGCCTTGCCCTCTTCCGGCGTGGGTGCCAGGTGTTGCGATTCGTCGGACTTAACTTCGAATTTCGTGTCCTGCGGTCCGCAGCCCGCTTCCGCTGCAGATACCGCCGCTTTATCCTGACCGAACGCACAGCACGACAACAGAACGATCGCGGCCATCGTCTTCATGAGTCCCCTCCACCGTTCCACACCTTTAGGTGATCCGTAAATTCACCCCCTAGATTTTAGAACTTCGAGCCCGAGGAAAAGCGTAAAGAGTTGGTAAAGCTCGGTAAATATTTGGCGCTACTCAGCGACTCGTGTCACACCACAGTCTGACAACCACATGCTTCGGATCAGCGGGCTTTCGCAGGTTGGAGAATTCGTCGAAGAAC
>Ga0210399_10000084_pt1 | contig 66853 bp, 61 predicted proteins | sample IncBWC14MmetaG_FD_150865 | JGI IMG/M metagenome (GOLD analysis project Ga0210399, IMG submission 150865) | Forest soil microbial communities from Barre Woods Harvard Forest LTER site, Petersham, Massachusetts, United States - Inc-BW-C-14-M | ecosystem: Environmental > Terrestrial > Soil >...
GGATACGGCGCCACTTGGCAGCGGTGTATCCGGTTTCCTCCAGCAGTTCGCGTTTGGCGGCTTGCAATTCCTGCTCGCCGGGATCGATGCGGCCGGCCGGTATCTCCCACAAATAGTCCGATGCGGCATGGCGATACTGTCTCTCCAAAAGAACGCGCGGCGTTGCTTGGGAATCGTCGACGGCCAGCACGACCACAGAGCCGGAGTGGCGGATGACGTCGCGCCGGACCTCGATGCCGCCGGGCTCCTGGACGTGGTCGCTGGTCACCGTAAAAACCGGTCCGCGATACACGGTGCGGGAGGAGACGAGACGGGCTTTTCTGGAGGATTTCGGCATGAGAATAATATAACGGCTTCGGGCTCTCGGCGTTCGGCTTCCGGAAGCCGAGTGGCAAAAGCCGGAAGCCGCTTCTGCTATGCTGCCGGGAATGACGGCGAAACCGCGAGTCGCGATTGTTGGCGCGGGAAATCTCGGGTCTGCTCTCGCGCTGGCACTGGGGCGGGCGGGATATGGGGTCGAGGCTGTGATTGCGCGTTCTCGCGGAGCGTCGCTGAGGAAGGCACAGGCGTTGGCCAGCCAGGTGGGCGCACGGGTGTCGACCGATCTGTCAGATGTGCGCGGCGGCTTGATTTGGTTCTGTGTGCCGGACGCTGAGATCGCTCTCGCGGCGCGGTCTCTGGCGGGTAAGATCGAATGGAAGGGCAGAGTTGCGCTGCACTCCAGCGGCGCCCTGACCAGCGATGAACTGTCGGTTCTGCGCAGGCGAGGAGCGGCTGTCGCGTCGGTGCATCCGCTGATGACGTTTGTGCGGGGCTCGCGGCCTTCGCTGGCAGGTGTGCCGTTTGCGGTTGAAGGCGACCCGGCGGCGGTGGGCGTGGCGCGGCGCGTGGTTGAGAACCTGGGAGGTCTAGCCTATTCGATTCGCCAGAAAGACAAGTCCGCCTATCACGCGTGGGGGACGTTCGCATCGCCTCTCTTTACGGCTCTGCTCGCTACCACGGAGCGGGTTGCTGCGCTCGCGGGTGTGAGCCGAAAAGCGGCGAGGCGGCGAATGATTCCCATTCTGTTGCAGACTCTGGTGAACTATGCCGCCTTCGGCGCTGCGGGCGGATTCAGCGGACCGATTATCCGCGGCGACGTGGACACGGTGAAGCGCCATGTGCGCGTGCTGCGCGGTGCTCCCGTTGCTCGAGAGGTCTATCTATCGCTCGCGAAAGCGGCGCTGGCGTATCTTCCCGGGAGAAATAAAAGAGCGCTGAGGAGAGAATTGAGATCAGCCCGGCGGAAGGGGCGCAGGGAGTAATTCCGGCGGCTGATGCGCCTTTGCGCGGATCGCCAAGACGAGCAGACCGAGGATAACAAACGGGAACGGAGCGGCGGTGCGCAGCGGCAGGGCAAACAGGGCTTTGGAGTAGAACAGCTCTGGGCGAAGAAAAGGCCGCAGCACGACTAAGCCCACCGCGGCCAACCATGGCCAAAGTAGGAGGGCGGCGCCCAGAGCAAAGAGCGCCCGAAATATCGGCGTAGAATCGTGTGATTCGTTGCGGCACGCCAGCATGAAAATCCCGGGCAAAAGAATTACATGATCGCAAACGGACTGGCCGGGCACCAGCGTTATGGTGGTGAGGGCGAGCAAGGTGCTTAACGTGAGCCAGAATTCGTAAGACCCGGCCGCGGCGGCACGACCCCGCCAGGCCAGCACCAGCGCGGCCAGAAACAGCAGCGCAATCAAAGGTGTGCCGACGTGACTCCCCAAGCTCGATCCGAGCACTTCCTTGGCGAGCGGGGGCGTGGAATAGCGCGGGTAGCCTGCGATCACGTTTACCCAGGACTGGATCCACCCGGGCCAGACGGCGAGCGACGCCGCGATTAGCAGAAATATTGTCGCCAGAAAAGCCACGACAAAACGGCGGCGACGGCGCCAGTCATGCGCACTCCAAAGGAAGAGATATAAGACTGCGAGCAGCACCATCTGCGGCTTGATCATCGCCAAGGCCAGCAACGTTCCGGCGAGCAGTGGCCGATTCCGAAGCAGTGCCAGTACCGAAGCGGCGAGAAGAAAACCTACCAGCAGTCCCAATTGCCCCGCATACAGACCCTCCAGTTCCTGGTAGCTGCACACAGTCAAAAGCAGCATGATCGCCAGCGTGACTCCGCTCACGTGCCACGACAACGCCCCCACCCAAAAGACGACGGCTGCGGCAAGCACGGCAGTGAGCAGCACGCACCACACAATCCGCAAAGTGCGAAATGGGATCTCGCTTACCGGCCAGAGCAGCAGATCGGTGAAGGCGGGGTAGGCAAACGCTCGATAGTCGCTTGGAGGATCAGTTGGGAGCCGCGAATCGAGAGGGCGTCCGAGCAATCCGATTTGAATTTCGCGAGTGAGAGCGGGGCTATAGGGATCCTGGCGTCCGTGAATCCATTGTCGCGACGTCAGCCAGATCGGATAGAAGTCATTGCCAAAGGAGTACTCTCCTGCAAGATGCTTTGCCGCCTGTGCCTTTTCGACGTGAGGCATGAACAGCCGCAGATGGTAATAAAGCATCGAGCCCGCGCCAACCATCGCCAAGGTCAGGCAGAGAAGGGCAAAGCGGGACGACGAGCGAGTTTCCGAATCACGGGCGGCCATACCGACAGCGCATTAGAACACGGCGGGGAGATCGGCGCAAAAATGATCTGCGCAAAAATGCTCGGAGAGTGCCGGCGGAAGTGAGGAGTTAACTCGCGGAGCTAACTCTAGGTGAACAGATGCCCGAGTTTCTCTTTCTTGGTCTTGAGATACTCTTCGGCGTGCGGGCTGGGAGTAACTTCGCAGGGGACGCGCTCGACCACCTGCACTCCGGCGCGTTCCAGTGCTTCCACTTTTTCGGGATTGTTCGACAACAGGCGCACGCGCAACACTCCCAGGGCTTTGAGAATCTCGGCGGGGAGCGTGAAGTCGCGGTAATCGTTCTTGAAGCCCAAGCGTTCGTTAGCTTCGACCGTGTCGAGTCCTGCATCCTGCAGTTCGTAAGCTTGCAGCTTGGCCATCAAGCCAATGCCGCGTCCTTCCTGTTGCTCGTAGATCAGGATGCCGGCTCCCTCATCGGCTATCGACGAGAGCGAGAGTTCGAGTTGCTGGCGGCAATCGCAGCGCAGAGAATGAAAAACATCGCCGGTCAGGCACTGCGAATGAATGCGTACCAGCGGCGGCGCGGACTTGACGTCCCCGGTCACCAGCGCGACCGCCTCTTCCACGCGGCGAGCGCCATCGGAACCGAAAGTCCCGCGAAAACCGTAGATCCGGAATTTACCCCAGCGGGTGGGAAAATCCGCGGATGCGACTTGCTGGATGGCATTTTCGCTCACACTTCAATTATAGCGGGCGGGTGGCAGGCGCGAGATTCTAAGGATGTAAAGACCACGTAAAAATGGGCCGTCGCCCCGGACGGCCCATCGAATCGAAGCAGAAGCTAGATCACGTCTCTCAGAGTTCTGGTTTCAAGCGCGAGCGTATCGTTGCTGGCCTGTCCTATGGCATAGAGCAGGTTTGCCGATTGAGAAAACAGGCGCAGGGGAGTGGAAGCAACCAAAGTTGTTGTGCCCTGGTTGATTTCAATCGTGTAGTCATCCGCGGGAAGGTTGACATCCAGCAGAGTGTCGGGGTTTACCGCGTAGGTATACAACTTCTTGGTAGTTGTGTTTTGCAGGATGACCTGCAGCGCAGGGGAGTTTGCCGCTTGCGCAAACAGGAGCCGGGCCATGTTTGCCGCCACCGGCGACAAGTTGTTTTTGAAGGTCAACAACGTGGGCTTGCCCTCTTCGTTGAGCGTCAGAACCGCCGAGTAATCACTCTTAGCGTCGATAGTCACCGTCTGGTCGATCAAAGGAGACTCGCTGCAGGGCGCCAGAGTGTTAGCGATGCTGACTTTGACATCGTAGGTTCCGGGGAAAAACGTGAGTGGACCGGAGATCGATCCAAAGGGTAAGCCATGTACGTAGCAAACTTCGTCGTTCAAAAGAATGTCCACGGGAAATGTGGGGTCGGTGGAGGTTGCGTAGTTCCGTCCCGCAATTCCCTGGACGACATACATGGAAGATGCGAGCGCGCCCGTGCTCAAAGCGGCGCAAAGCACGGTTAGCGCGCAAGCGAAGCGAATGCGATTGGTCATACTTTTCTCCAAAAATGGGTGGAGTGGCTATGGGCCGGATAGCCAGCATTCATGGTGGATGAGCGCCGCTCATAATCTGTTTGCTAATTCTGGTGAGAGCATTTCGACTCTCGTGTTGTTTGAACCCGAAGCTGCAAAGCAAGTTCCGAGCTGTCGGGAAAATTTGTTGCAGTGTGACGCTGCGGCAGAGCGTTTAGCGCTAGCCTCGCGCCTTAAACGGGAAGATGGCATCCTGCTTGGAGGGAATCGGCGCGCCGTTGCGCGTCGCAGGCTGGAAGCGCCAGTTATCGAGTGCCGCCAGGCACTTGGTATCGATGTCAGGGCCCAGACTCTGCAGCACAGTCTTGCGGATAATCTCGCCGCGTGCGTCGATGGTGATTTCGATAACCTCGTTGCCCGGATAGTCAGGTAATTGCCAGGGGTAGACAACGGGATCGAAAGTCGCGATCGGTAAGGCAGGACGAATCTCGTTGCCGAAGAAGGGGCCGCCAACCAGCGTTCCATAGCGCGGGCCCGCCTGTGCACCGTGTCCCAAGGCTGAGAGTGTCTGCGTCTTGGCATCATCGTCAGCGTTCGTGCGGGCCAGCGGAGTCTGCGGCGTTGCCAATTTCGCGAGTTGAGCAGGGGGCTTCCACGTCAACTTCTCGTGGGCCAACCGCTGGTGGCGGTACCGCTGGGTCGCGGCGTCGGAAGAACTGTGGCTGCTGTCGTCGGGCGACTTGCTGGACCAGTAAAGCCGCGTGACCGACTTACCATTCTGCCCCAATGCCACTGAAACTGGATTGAGCAGCTGAGGCTCAGGGGCGCGCAGCACCCAGGCCAGCACGAGCGCGTGGAAAGCAACCGAACCCATCCGGAGCCAGCGCTGCCGGCGCGCAGTCGCGGGATTCAGTTGCGCAAACATCCTTAAAAAGTCTCCGTGGCTTACCGTCAAAGCTTAATGCTAGTTAGACGCAGGTGACGCTATTTCGTCAAGGGGTTTTTGATGAGAGTTCGCGACGAGATACCTGTGGGAACGCCCGCGCCGGGTGCGGATCCGGTTGGTGCCGATTCTGGATCGCTGATAAAATACTTGAGCAGTCGACCATCCAACCCATACGAGGGGCTATAGCTCAGCTGGGAGAGCGCATCGTTCGCAACGATGAGGTCGTCGGTTCGATCCCGACTAGCTCCACCAAATCTTTCATTTCCCTGCAGTCGACTGAATAATCATTAGTATTATCGCCTCATCCTTTTTGAAGCGGAGTCACGGCTTTTCGAGGACGTCCGGAACTGCGGCGGAGGAGACGCTAAGTATGCCAGCATCGGTTTTTATCGGGATCAGCGTAGACGGATTTATTGCGCGGGCGAACGGCAGTCTTGATTTCCTGCCGCCCGGCGGTGGCGAACCCCACGGCTATGAAGAGTTCATGGCAACTATCGACGCGCTGGTTATCGGTCGCAAGACCTTTGACACGGTGTTAGCGTATCCGGACTGGCCGTACGGGAGTAAGCGGGTTGTGGTGCTGAGCAGCGGGCCGGTTGACTTCTCGGCGGTGCGCGGAGGCATCGTGGAGCAGATGGCGGGGGATCCGGCTGCGATCGTTGTAAAACTCGAAGAGAGCGGCGCCCGCAACCTCTACATTGACGGCGGGATCACAATTCAACGTTTCCTGCGCGCCGGCCTCATTCAACGGCTCATCATCACCCGAGTGCCGGTCCTGATTGGCGATGGGATTCCTCTTTTCGGGACGCTACCGCGCGATGTCCGGCTCCGTCATGTAAGGAGTCAAGCCTATGCCAGCGGATTGGTGCAGACGGAATACCAGGTGGTCGGATGAATCGACGCATGCGGAGATGAACACATCCATCTACGAGGCGCCCTTCACGAAGGCCAGTGTGGTGGTGGGCATCGAAACGGTCACGCTTCCGGCGATCACCCGCCGGGCCTGGTAATTCTTGAGCTTGGAGATGACGGTGGAAGTAACTTCCTGACCTTTGGAAACCACCAACCCTCCATCATGGCTGTGGACCTCCTGTTGAACGATCATGCCGGGCACGAGCTCGTCGATGCGGCAGCTGCGGATTTCCCCTTCTTCGGCGTTGGGATCCAATACCACCAGTGCCTGGAAAAACTCTGGACTGAAGTTGGGATTTTGGCGGCTGAGCTGGTGCACCGCCTCGGTGCGCGAATTTCCCTTATGAATGAGTTGCTCGTAGGCCAGGATAAGACGCAGTATTTCCGCTCCCGTGCGCATGTCCGGACCCACCTGAGAGGCGGCGGTCTCAGGGACGGACTGGTTCTGGTGCTCGATCATCCACGCGATGGGTTCCAGACGGGGAATTTTCGAGAGCAGAGCATAGGCCACACTGGGGTGGGAGTCATACTGGGCCTGCTCGTTGGGTAACAGTTTTTCGCCTTTGTACACGGCGGCGATGGTTTCCGGGGCCAGAGTGACGCAACCCAGTTGCGACATCATGGCGGCAACCTCGTATTGCCAGGGGTTTCCCAGCTTCATCGCGATCGCGATGCGGTGGATATAACGCCGAGCGCGCTCGGCGCGGCCGAAGGCGGCGGGATTGACCAGGCTGAGCACCTCGGTCAGAACCTGAATACTCCCGCTCAGGGTTTGTTCCAGAAGCTGTTTTTCGGCCGTGACCAGCCGGTACTGCAACAGCGCCGCAGTCAGGGTCTTCCCCATCACTTCCTTGGTGCAGGGTTTGGTGAGGAAACGAAAGATGCTGCCTTCGTTGATGGCGTTGATGGCAGTATCCATGTCAGTGTTGCCGGTCAGCATGACGCGGATGGTGTCGGGCGAGAGCGCCTTGATTTTGCTGAGAAGCTGAACGCCATCCATGCCGGGCATGCGCATGTCGGACACCACGACGGCGTAGGGTCCGTTGTTGGTGGCGAGTTCCAGGCCCTGTGGGCCGCCTAGGGCGGTTTCCATCAGAAATTCGCGGCTCAAGCTGCGCCGATAGCCGTCAAGGATGTTGCTGTCGTCATCTACGAGAAGAACTTTTTCTGCCATGATGCTCCTCTTTCCCTTCGATTTTCTGCAATCGCATTGCAGTCATCGCCCTTCGGTATCGAGCTGTTTGCGCCAGATCTGTTCTCGTTCGGCGCAACCGATATTGGCCAGGAAGGTAGCGTCGACCGGGGTTCGATCCTGCAGCCGCAAGCTGTTTTTTGCGTCGTGATAGGCGCTGGCCACATGCACCGCAGCCACGGGGGAGAACTTCACGCTTAAGCTGCCGCCAGGCTCGTGATGCCACGCCACTGCTTCCACAATCGTGCCCGGCAGTCCCCATAAGCCAAACAGATAGGCGGCCACCTGGGCGTGGGTGCAGCCCAGCATTTCGTGTTCCGCGGCATACAGCCCGATGTTGGCTTTTTCCTTGTACTCCAGCACCTGCCGGTACTGCTGTGAAAGAGTGGAGGCCAGAATGAGCTTTCCGGCATCGTGCAACAGCCCGGCAGTGAACGCCCCCTCCTGGGTGGGCTGGTCGGCATGTTCAAAACGCGCGATCTTCCGGGCACTATTGCTGACCGCCAGGGAGTGGTCGGACATCTGCTGAACTTCCTCCGCGGTCAGCAGCGAGCTCTGAAATTGCTCGAATACATGCGCCGTGAGTACCAGGGTCCGAAGCGTGTCCAAGCCGAGGAGTTTGACGGCGTGCGATGCGCCCGAGATTACGCAGGGCAGGCAGAAGAAAGCCGAGTTGACCAACTTCAGGATTTTGGCGGTCATGGCCATATCGGCGCCGATCAGTTCGTCGATCTTGCGCAGATCGGGATCCGGCCGGCGCAACTCCTCGGTGAGTTCCAGGTAAGCGGCGGGCAGACTCGGCAGGTTATCGAGCTTAGAGACCAACCCGCGCAGACCGGGATTCTGCAAAAGATCTTTGAGGGCGAAAGCCCGGATGAGGCGGGATTTCAGCTCCTCGCCCTCGCAAGGCTTGGAGATGAACTGATGCGCGGGATTTACCGAGCGCAGAATGGTCTCACGGTCCGATTGTCCGGAGAGCACCATGCGCAAAGTGAGAGGAGAGCGCTTCTGCACTTCTTCCAGCAGTTGCGCACCGTCCATCCCTGGCATGCGCATGTCGGTAACGATGATGTCGAAGGACTGCTGGTCCATGGCGGCCAGGGCTTCGTTGCCGCCCGCCGCAAAAACCATTTCCCATTCCGAGCGCATGGGGCGCAGGCTGCGCTGCAGTCCGCTGAGCACCATGGGTTCGTCATCGACAAATAAAATTCGTCTGGTCATATTCGTCCGGTCAGACTCGTCTGGTCATGGGGACGCTAGGACGCTTCCGCCGCCTGTCCCAAGGGCAGCCGAATGTAGAACGTGGTTCCTTTTCCCAGTGCAGAGTCGAACCATAATTTGCCGGCGTGCCGCCGGACGATGGCGGTGTGGGCCAACGCCAATCCCTGGCCGGTCCCTTTTCCCACCGGTTTGGTGGTAAAGAACGGCTCAAACACCCGCGAGCGTACGGCTTCCGGTATTCCTGCTCCGTTATCGCAGATGGAGATCTCGGCCCAGTCCTGGTCGTGCGCGGTGGAAACCACAATTTTTCCTTTGCGCTGAGAATCGTCTCCTACGGCTTGCGTAATGGCATGCGCGGCATTGACCAGGAGATTGAGAATCACCTGGTTGAGCTCGCCGGCGTGGCAGAGCACCAGGGGCAGTTGAGGGTCAAAGTGGGTTTCCAGTTCGGCAACGTACTTCCACTCGTTGCGCGCCACCGTGATGGTGGTCTCGATTGTCTTGTTGAGGTCAATCGAATTCTTTTCTTCCGATCCGGGATGCGAAAAATCCTTCATCGCACGGACGATCTTGGTCACCCGCTGAATGCCGTCGAGGGACTGTTCGATGGCCCGCGGAATCTCCGTCTGCAGGTATTCGAAGTCCGCGGCTTGCACCAGGGCGTCGAATTTCTGCAGAGTCGGAGACGAGATCGCAGCGGTTGCGCCTTCTTGTCTTATTTCCCTGGCAACCGCCAGGAGTTCGTTGAACGACGGCCAGGATTCCTGCAGGAATCGGGTGTTATCGCCCACGTACTGGGTGGGAGTATTAATTTCGTGCGCGATGCCGGCGGCCAACTGGCCAATCGCCTCAAGTTTTTGCGCCTGCCGCAACTGCTGGCCGAGAAGTTCGCGTTCGGTCACATCGGAGCCGATAATCAGCAGCTCATCGATGCCTTCCTCGGGAGCGCTGATCCAATTCAAGGTCAGGCCCAGGAATCGGGTCTCGCCATCGACCACGAAGGGAAGCGTCTCAATGCGCCGCAATTCCCGGCCGGCACACCAGGAATCGAACTCCGCCTGGATATCGGGGCGCACCCAGCGAATGCCGCATGCTGCCAGGGGCTTTCCCGCCACGTCGGCCTTGGCCAGACCAAACACTTTGGCCGCAGCCAGGTTCCAGCGTTTGATGCGGGAATCGCGGCTGATTCCGATCAGAATCGAGGGCACCGAGTTGATGAATAACTCGGCTTCCTGGTGCGCCCGGCGCAAAGCCTCCTGGCTCGCTTTTCGTTCGGTGATGTCGACCAGCGTCGCCACACTGCCGACAATCTTGCCGTCCTGCATCACCGGATACGACCACGATTCCACGGGCACGCAGGCGCCGTCGGAGCGCCACACTGCGTCGTCCTCGACGTGCGCCCCGCTAGGTTTCCGGAAGGCATTCAGGATGGGGCATTCTTCGCGCGGGTAGGGAGATCCGTCGGCCCGGGTGTGGTGAATGAGTTCGTGCATATTTTTTCCCAGCACGGAACTGGCATCCGGGTAACCCAGCATGCGCAAAAGAGATTGGTTGCAGAAGGTGCACTTGCCGTTCAAATCCTGCCCGTAAATGGCCTCGGCGGTCGAATCGAGCAGCAGTTGAAGCCGATCTTCCCGCTCTTTGAGTTTCTGCTGGGCCAGGACTCGATCGTCAATGATGCGCGAAATTGCGACGATGCGTTCCAGTTCGCCCCGACTATTGCGCAGACTACAGCGATGCGCCTCCACATGCCGCCATTCGCCGTTCTTGTGGCGCAGGCGCACGGTCACGATGCTTCCGTCTTCTCCCTCCAGAGCCATCCTCTCGACGGCCTGGCGAAGGGCGGGCAAGTCGTCAGGGTGAACGACTTCGAGCGAACTCCGATTTTGAAGTTCCTCCACCGAATATCCCAGGAGCTTGGGATAAGTGGGGCTGACGTAGAGGGTCTGCATTCTGGGGTATTCGACGATGGTGATCAGGTCGCCCGAATTTTCGGCGATGGTGTGAAACACGGCCTCGCTGCGCTGCAGAGCTTCTTCTGCGGTCTTACGCAGGCTGTCCTGGACTAGTCCCACCGACAAATCGGGGGGCTGATCGGTTCGCTCTGGCGTAAGTTTGGGAGTTGAACTCAAGCTTGCTCTCCTAAGCCCGGGGCGGAAATTACCATTCGGCTGTCGCCGGGATTGGCCGGGAAGCGGGCCTCACGGACGGCTCTCGCTGCGCGCTGGCAACCGAGCGCCCTCATTGAGATAGTCGGCATGGAGGCGTTGCCGCTTGAGCATGCCGTCGATTGTGGGTGCACTTTACGCCTTCCTTTGGGCCATTCCTTTGGCTCCGAGACGCACTTAGGATTCTTTAATGCGAAAGCGGATGTGCAATCTTGTAATGCCCTCGTTTGCAAGACTGCACCCAAACCTGGAAAGGACGGGGCGGACGACTTCGCCAGCGGTACACGGAGGTATTGCCGCTGACTAGGCTCTTGCGCCGAAAGCCGCGGGCCAGGGTGAGTCCCACGGGTGTGAAGGTCACCGATCGTCGGACGCGCGCACCCTGGCCCGGACATATTTTGTGCAAAGGGCTGCACTGTCTGTTAGCATGGTGGCAATCCGAGCCGATATCTTCCGCGTTTTGTGAAGGTTAAGCGCCCGGTGATGGCCCTCGAACTGCATTTGTGGAGTGTGGCGAAGTGTACCGCGGTCTAAAGCCAAACAGGACCGATCTTCAAAGGTAGGCCCGAAGTTGTCGAATCAGCCGGAACCGGGGAAGGCCGAGAGAGTGGTGCGGCGTCGCAGAACCCGCCGCCATCGCCGGAATCGCCACGTTCGGCGCGTCCTGTTGGTTGTGTTCTGTGTCGGTCTCGCGATCGGGCTGGCCTCGGTTGCGCTTCAATATCTGAGCCCCTCTGTTTTCCGAGCGTCGAAATCTGCCGAGCCTGATCGTCCGTCGGTCGAGGCCAGCCGGAACATCCTGTTGCTCACCCAGCAGGAATCGTTGCGCCAGATGGAGAACCGGCCGGTGTATCCCTACTCGGTGGTGCGGGGCGGAGTGAGAAACGTGGCCGAGTTGAAGTGGGCGGCGGAACACGATCCGGTGGTCGCAGCCCACTATGCGGGATTCGATTACGACCACGCCCGAGTGGTGCGGCTGGTTTTGGCGCGTACTGCTTACATTTCGTATCGCATCGGGAACAAGGTCTATTGGACGCGGCATCGGGTGAGCCTCAAGAAGGGCGAGACCGTGATCACCGATGGCAAGATCACCGCGCGCTCGCGCTGTGCGAATCGTGTGGAAGAAATTCCGCAGCAGGCGACTTCCCGGTCTGAGCCGCCGGCCGCGAAGTTTGACGAGCCGGAGCATCCCGCCACGGGTACAGCCTTCGTAAGTCCTCCAGCCCCGTTCCAGTCGGCATTGCTGAATCGTCCCGGGCTGCCTGGGCTGGGACCAGCTCCGCCGTTGAGTTTGTATGATCCGTTCGGCAGCGGAGGCTGGACTCCGATCGCTCCGCCGCCGCTTCCCAGCGTTTGCGGCGTCGGCGGAAAGAAACCGAAGGACGGTGTCACCGAAGGCGGCACGGGCAAGAAGGGGAAGGGGAATCCTTGCGGCAGCGGAGGCGGGGGCGGTGGAGAAGTTCCTGAGCCCGGCACGTGGCTGCTGGTCGGCTCCGGACTGGTCGCGATGTACTGGAAAGCCCGCCAAAGATTTGTTCGCACCTGAACTACCCCAGTTCGGCATTTTCGCTGTCATCCTCGTTGTGGTAATCTTCGCGCGCTGCCCTCACACCCTCTCAATCGCGACCCGTGCGCGGAAACCGTGGTACTAATACCAACGTAAGCCCCACCTGCGATAATCGCTGCTACAATCGCGCTAGAACTACGGTTGCAATCAGTGGGTTGGAATCAGGAAACCGCCCAGGCGCAGGGATTCATGCACAGTTTGTTGCGAATCATCCGGAATCGGCCGCTGCTGGCCGGATTCTGCGTGCCCTTGGCCGCGTCCATACTGATGGGGCAGGCTTCGGTGCGCTCGGTGAAGGTCCTGGGCAGCAAAGACGCGGTCGAAATTGAAGTGGCAGCCAGCGACCGGATCGTCCCGCAGACGCGGGTCTTGACCGGGCCCGATCGCTTAGTGGTCGACTTTCCCAATGCGGTGCCCAGCAGCCAGTTGCGCAGTCAATCGGTGGATCGGGGAGAAGTGAAAGACCTGCGCGTCGGCCTGTTTCAGTCGAAGCCGCCGGTCACGCGAGTCGTACTCGATTTGAAGAGCGCGCAGTCGTACCAGATTTTTCCCTATGGCCGGACGGTCATCATCAAGGTCATGGGTGGCGCGGTTATGGATGGCGCGAGCGAGGCTTCTGCTGGAGCCGGGAGCTATCCTTCCGAACCGGCTACTCGTCCCGGCCTCGTGATAACCAACTACACGCCCCATGCGGCGCCGGTCAGTATTGTGACGGCTGCCCAGACACCGCTCGACGTTACCTATCGCAACGGATTGCTCGGGATCCACGCCAATAAGGTGACGCTGTCCGAGGTCCTGTTCGCGGTGCAGCAGCGCACGGGCGCTGAGGTTTCCATTGCCGCGGGAGCGGAGCAGGAAAAAGTGGTGGCGGACATTGCCCCGGCGCCGGCGCCTGAGGTTCTGGCGCGGCTGCTGAATGGTTCCAGATTTAACTTTCTGATTTTGAGCGCGGTTGACAATCCCGGACGACTGGATCGCGTGATCCTGACTACACGTCCCGACGCTGGATATATGCCGTCTCCTCTGCCGCGCGTGCAGGAAGACGATAATGCCGAGGATCGTGAGCCCGCGAACGCGAACCCGCAGCCGATAACCCGCACGCCCCAGCCCGCACAAGTTCCGCAACCAGGCGATGCCAAGCCGGTCGCCGACGAAAACACTCCCGACCAGTAGTCTTCCCAGTTGAACGCGCCAAAAGAAAACAGAGAAATAGGTGTTCGTCTGCCTACTGGGGGGTGATCAACCGGATCGGGACGGGGGACGATCCGGGGGCCGAAAGTGTGGTCGACGCATCGTTGCCGCAGCCAGAGATATTCACCACGTGGACCTGAAGGTTGCCCGCGGCGTCGACGCTGTCAATAAATACCTGCAGAAACCCAACAATCGTAATCGCCGGCTGGGTGCCCGCCAGCGTCCCCACCGAATCATCGTAGATGGGCAGGGTCACGATGCTGTTGCTGGCAGTGATCAGCTGATTGGCGGAAACGACCGGATTAGCCGATCCCGCGGTGATTGGATAGGGAAACGGAGCGCCAACATTTTGTGCGTCCTGTCCTCCCGCCCCTCCCGATTGATGGATCAGGCATTGGGTCGCCACCGAGGTGTCGCCGCCGGCTAGCCCGGGATTTATCGTAAGATCGGCGTTTGACCCATTCACTGTTCCGCAAGCGTAAACGGTACTCTGGTCGCAGCCGCCGATGGCCTTCTGATAGTTCGAGTCATCGGCGCAGGAAGGCACCGCGCTGGCGGGCGGGGTAACCAGAGCAGGAATGTAATAGCCTGCCGCGATTGGTTTTGTTGCCCAATTCGTCGGATTGCAGTCCGAACCCGTGCAGTTGTCCTGTAACAGGAAGCCTTCCCCTACGGTTCCGGTGCCTTTGCCACTCCAGATACCTTCGTTCTTAATCGCACCCGTCCTTCTGTTGTCAACGAGAAGGCCCCCGTTTCCCGGGTCCTGATTCGGGATGATCCACGGCTTCACGCAGCGCGGCGTTACTGGGACGACCTGGCCTCCCCCCGCAAATTTCCCCGAATTCGAAGGATTGAATGCCTCGGCGGTGGCCGTGGCGCTCACTGATTTCGCACCTCGCGACCAAATCCGGGAAAACAATGTAGGCATGGTGTCGCGCTCGACTTTCACCGTCACCAGCGGGTTGAGACCCAACAGGTCGTCGCCGATAACCGCGGTGCAATTCGGAACAGGAAGGGGAGGGGCCGATCCGGAAGAGTAGGTGACGGTGACGGTAGCCGCGCTGCCCGCGACGCTATTTTGCTGTGCCACGGCCTGGGCCATCACACTGGCAACGCTGCCGGAGCCGCCGCAGATCGTCGTCCACGGGGGAACGCCGCTATCGGGACCGGCCGTCCCCGTGAGCCCTGAAATTGAGATCACTCGGGCGGCGGCGAGCGCGCCCGCATCGGCAGCTCTCTGCGCCTCCTCACGGGCAAGGAAGAGAGTGACCACGTCGATCGAAAGCGCCGCCATGGCAATGATGCCGACCATGGCCAAAACGACCAGCACCATGGTGACGCCGCGCTCCCGCCGGCGAGCGGGGTAGCCATTGCGGACTCTCCGAATTGCGAGCGGCTTCATAGCGTTTTCAGTTCTCATTCATCGCTACCGACACAACGGAGATCGTGGGGGGTAGCAGCGTACTACCGCCAATAAGGCTCGCAGCACGGCCGAATCGCCACTGGTAAGCGTATTGAATGCTGACACAGGTGGAGATAACCGCAGTCTGGCCGGTGGCGCTTTGTGGGGCACAACCTACCGCAGCGGGCGGGTTTCCGCTCACCGCCGGAAAGTAGTAGCCTCGGTTGATTATGATGGTCAGCCCTCCAGGAGGACAGTTGGTGGTTCCGGTATAAGTCCAGGTCAGCCCCGACGTGGTAGTGGGGGCGTTGCCGTTGGAGTCGATGCCGCAGTCGTTGATGTTGTTGGCGAGCAGGTTGTTGTGAACCACCTGATACGCATCGATCACCGAGACCGGAGGGGGGACCGGGGTCGACAAATCATTGGCCGGATCGGCCGCAGCCACGCGGGCTCCATCGCGGGCCGCGTTGGTGAGTTTTTGTTTGAGCGTGAACGCGCCACTGAAATCGAAGATCCCCACCACAAACACCACCAGCAGTGGAAGTGCGACGGCGAACTCCACAAGCTGGGAGGCACGATCATCCCGCCATGCGAGCCGCGCGAGGCGACTGTTCGAACTCCAAAGATGGGACGAGCGGATCACTGAGCCTCCATGCGCACGCGAGCCGAGGCGGTCAGCAAGATTCTCTGCTTATTCAGCGAGGTAAACGGAAGCCAGAACTGAAACGGATACTGAAAAGTAACCGCAACGCCGCAGACCACGGGGCTAGTGGGCGAATTTAACTGGACAGGGCCCTGCACACAGACGTTGGAACCGGCCACACTCGCGCAGGAACTCGAGCCTCCGGTGCAAGCGATAAGGGTCGGGGGTGGGGAGAGCGCTGGTATCCGTGTGGGATCGAGTTTGGATACAAGTAGATCGGCGTTAACCGCGTTGACCGCGTTCGTCGCGGCGGTGTTTGGGCTGGAGCAGGTTGCGCAATAAGGAGCCGCTCCGGCGCGGGCGCCGTCCTGCGCGGCGCGGGTGATGGCGCCGTAGATGCTGAAGGCCTGCCCGAACCAGAAGATGCCCAGCAGCATCATGAACATCAAGGGCAGCACGGCCGCGGCTTCCGCAATCTCGGCCCCGCGAGCTTCAGTGGCCAGTCGGCGAAGAGTGGAGCGCGCTGAATGCAGCATCCTAGGCCACCACTCCCATCTTCCAAAGAATCCCATAAAGCACCACGGTGAACGCGAGCGCCACTCCATAAGGGACTTTCAGCGAGTCCGGATTGTCCAGCGAAACCCGCGAGCCCGGCAATTGAAAAGTCACCAGCGAGATGAGGATGTGGCCGATATTGCGAATCGTTTGCCGGACGCGTCCTTTGTAGATCACCAGCGCCACCGCCATCACTCCGGCCACAAAGACCGATCCCAGCAACAGATCCACCAGTATTCCCGGGCCAGCGAAGGCGCCCAAGGATCCCGCAAGTTTCCAGTCGCCAGCGCCCAGGCTGCGCAGCAGCACGAACGGTAATAACAACGCCAATCCGACGGCCGCGCCCAGCAGGGAAGTCTTCAGCCCGCCCCAACCACTGAGCACCGTGTTGGCGACGAGCCCGATCAGGAACCCGGACACAGTCAGCCAGTTCGGGATGCGGCGGCTGCGCAGATCGGTCCATCCTGCGACCACCGACAAAAGCACCGCCCCTGCGAGAATCACCGGTTTCAAACCAGCCTCACGCCGATGCGATGGGCGATCTGGCAGATGATCTGCGGTCCCGCGCTTTTCTCATGAGATTGAAAAAGATCCATTGGGTCACGGTTCAGAGTGTGCGGCTCAGAAATCGCCAGCGCGAAGGGACCGCGGACTCTGGCCGCCTTCGCCATTACCCAGCAAAAGCAGCCTCTTGCGCGGATTCTCACATAGCAGGATGGCGAAGTCAATGCAGCTCTGGATGCCCTTTCTGGGCCTCATTTCTCGATCTGCCAGGTCCTCTTGCGGGGAAAATAAAAGGCCCGGAACTTGATCCGGGCCTTTCGCAGAACCATTGCTCTTATTGCCGGTTGAACGCCGGAGCGCCGTTGTGCTCGGCGATGATCTTTCGGGCGTTGTCGGCCAAAGCCTTCGCCTGCGGCAGAAGCTCCAGGCCCTTGACGACTTCCGGATCGGACTCGGCACGAACCTTCATGCCTTCATCCTGCCCGAAGGCGTCGACGAAGATTTCCGACTTGATCCCTGACTTGATCCAGTCACTGTTGTCGAGCAAGTCGGCTTGGGTGTAGGCGATGTTCGCCTCGTCGAGCGACTTGCGGAATTCCTGCAGGGTCGCATCGTCGACCTCAAAGCTCTTCGTGGGGTGATGGTCGACCACATAGCGCTTGGCGAAGTTGAAGAACGCGTAGTGCTGCAGCAGCGTGTCCTGGAAGTGATTGCTCTTCACCGGAGGAATGTTGACGTCGGGAGTAATGCCGCCTCCGCCGTAGACCGTCCGCCCGCTGTCGGTGAGCTTCACCTCGCGGTTGGCCGTGCTGGAACTCTCTGCGCCTTCGCGGTTGTAGTAGTAGTCGTAGAGCGAAATGTTGCTGTAGTCACGCTGGATGAGGCGTCCACTCGGGGTGTAGTAATGAGCCGTGGTCAGCGCCAGGCCGGTGTTTTCCGACAGCGGATACACGGTCTGCACCAGACCCTTGCCGAACGTCACTTCGCCCGCGATCAGGCCTCGGTCATGATCCTGAATTGCGCCCGAAACAATTTCCGCCGCAGACGCGGTGAGCCGGTTCACCAGCACGACGATGGGATAATCCTTGCCACCGTTGCCATGCTGCGCGATGTAACGCTTCTCGGCCGAGGCGCGGCCGTGGTGAGAGACGATGAGCTGCCCTTTCTTGAGGAACTTGTCAGCGACGCCGACGCCTTCGCTGAGCAGGCCGCCGGGATTACCGCGCAGATCGAGGATCAATCCCTTGAGGTCGCCGAAGGAATCGAGCGCGTCCGCCACTTCATGCTCGGTGGTCTCGTTGAAGCCGTTGACGTGCATGTAGCCGACGCCCGGCTTGACCAGGAAGTGCACGTCGACGCTGTAGCGCGGAATTTCGTCGCGGACCAGCGTGAACTCCATCGGCTTCTCGACGCCTTCACGCGAGATGCTGATGTGAACGGTTGTGCCCTTGGGTCCCTTGAGCAGATCCGCCACGTCGGTGGTGCTCATGTTCTCGGTCGACTTGCCGTCGACAGCGATGATGACGTCGCCCGGATGGATGCCGGCTTTATAGGCGGGCGTGCCGGTGAAGGGATAGATCACGATCACTTTATTGTTGCGCGGACCGACGGTCATGCCGACGCCGTAGTACTTGCCGCGCTGGTCTTCGCGCATGAGCGCGTACGACTTGGGATCAAAAAAATTCGAGTGCGGGTCGAGCGCGTGCAGCATGCCGGGAATGGCCCCGTTATAGATGGCCTTGTCCGGGTTCACTGGCTCGGCGTAGTTGTCCTCGACGAGTGCATAGACGTCGGTGAACTGCTTGAGGCTGTCTTTGACCTCGGAGTCGCCGGTCAAGGACGACTGCTGGCCGGAACGCTGGGCAAACAGAATGCCCAGGAAGCCACAGGCGAGAAGAAAAAAAACTACCAGGAAGAGCGATCGGCGTGAACTACGGGCCATCTAGATTTCCTTCGTTGAGGGCTTGCTTGCACCCCAGCTACCGCGCTGATATCAGGCAGTATATCACCACCATAGACTCGCCCGAACCGGGATTGTCACCTTGGTAACTCCGCCGCGGAAGAGGGCCGTCTCATGAGATGCAGGAGAGCGCTCAGGGGGTTCCTTCCGGCCTTGAAATGGAATTATTTATGGTGCTTCGGCTGCCGTAAGCGGGTCCTCCGCATGGGGTGATGGTGACGGTGATGTAACGTTAGGCGAGGCTGGCTGGGATAGAGCCAATGTGCTTTTGTGTGGCCTGGACTGGCGGGCATCTTCGTCGTCACCTTGGGGCCAGCGCCGCCAGTATGGGTTTCGGGAGGGAAGAGACGGAATGCTAAGGCCAATGGCGGCGCCGAGTCCGGCGGAGATCGTCGCGATACCGAGTGTGGCGCGTGCACCTGCGTTTCCCCGTACACCCATTGCCACCCCAATGCCGGCTCCGATCAAAGCGCCGATCAAGGCATGGCCGGCGCTGGGCGCAGACTGCCACATGCCGGGATAGGCAGGACCGCCCATCGGCGGACGCCCTCCTCGGAATCGCGGGCCCGGTGCCCGCCGCGGAATTTGGGCCAGCGTGGTATCGCCGCTTGGGACGGGGATATCCTGGCCTGCGGCGTGAGCGTTCGCGCAGACGGCGTCCGCCTGGGTGTAGGCGCACCGGGCGACGGCGACCGGATGCGGGAGATCGTCGGAAGATTGAGAATCGGCCGAGGGTTGAGAGTCAGAGACTTGTGCCAGCGCGGTGGAGGCGGGCAGGAGCAGGGCCAAAAGAAAGAGGAATTCTTTATAGAGTTTCATAGTCACCTCTGCAAATGAGCTTCGAAGTTGTACCGTTTTTCGGATTCGACCGAGGAGGGCCGCCCGGCTTCCCCGCGCTGACATCGGCGCTGCGATAGACCGTCTTGCCATGAACAAACGGGTCGACGATCGCGCCGATGCCAGCGCCGATGCCACCGAGCACCGGCACCCCGACAATCACGCCGAGAACGCGCCCGCTTGAGCCTCCGCTGCCATTGGCCGCGCCCAGACCCGCTCCGGCGACGGCTCCAATGAAGAATCCGGTGCGCGCGCTGTGGTGTCCGATTCGTACTTCCAGGATCTCGTCTCGCGCATACCGCCGCGATCCCAGAGCGGTGAAAAAGCAATCCAGCGAATCTTCGGAGACGGCTTCGAGCTGGCAGTGGCCGAAGGTGCGCTCGTGCTGGAGGATGAGTTTGATCTTTGTTCCCGCCGGAATGCCTTGCAGCACGTGCCAGTCCGCCGACTGCGCCGCCGCGCCGGAAGCCATGGCCAGCATCAGCACCAGACGGATGATCTGCAGGTGTTTCATGACCGCAGAGTAGCTTTGGCCGCGAAGTTGCGGTCGCGCGTTTAGGGCAGTTTCTGGAGTGTCACATCGATCAGTCGCAGCCACATGGGTTCGTCCCAGAGGTATGAGGTCGATTGCCGGTATTGGTAGTGCGAGCCTGCAGGATTGCCTGAAGCGTGCGCGGCATGTGCTTCGGCACTTCGAAAACAACAACCTGCGCCGCCGCAGCGCCTTGCGGTCGGTAAGAGATGCGGAAGAAATGGCGGTGCTGGCGCACCTTGAGGAGCGCGCCCACAATGGTGGGCAGCACGCCCAGATGGCGCGCTACTTCTTTGGTGTATTCGTGCGACTCGATGGAAGCGTACGGAATCTCCATCTCGTGGCCGGCATGCTCGAAGATCAGAGACGTGTCCGATGTGGTGTCTAGCCGTCCGACGACACCGGCCGTGAAGCCGGGCATCGTGCCTCCGACATAACGCGCATGGCCGCCGTCCAAAGCGAATGCGGACAGTGACAGAAGCAGAAGAAAACAGAAGTGCAAGAATCCCTTCACGCTGCACCTCCTCGGTGTCGCTAAGTGCAGCGTAGAGGGTTTCGTCAAGCTGGCGGAGCGATTTGGAGCACTTTCTCAAGTGCCACATGAGGGCGCGGGCCCGGCTTATTCGGGTTTGACGGATTTTGCGATTCGGATCATCGCGGCCACGCTGCGCTCGACATCCTCGTCAGTGGTGGCCCAGCAGGAGACCGATATTCGCATGGCCGTGTGCCCACGCCAGACCGTGCCGCCGCACCAGCAGGTACCATCTCGCTGGATTTCGGCAATGACGCGTCGAGTGTGCTCCGGACTGCCGAACGATACCAGCACCTGATTCAGAACGACATCGTTCAGCACGGTGAAACCGGCAGCGCGTAAACGATCTGCAAAGAGCCTGGCCTGACTGCAGTTGCGCTCGATCATTTCTCGCAAACCATTTCGCCCGAGTGAGCGCATGGCCGCCCACAATTCGATTCCGCGCGCCCGCCGCGAGGAGTCGGGAGTATATTGCCAGGGCTCGCGTCCGGCGCCCTGCGCAAGGTAGGCGGCGCTGCCGGCAGACAGCGCCCGGCGCAAGTGCTCGGGATCCCGCACCACGACCATGCCTGAATCGTAGGGAACGTTCAGCCACTTGTGACAATCAATGGCCCAGGAATCGGCGTCGCTCACCCCTTCGAGCAACGGCGCGTAGTGAGGCGAGACGGCGCCCCACAGTCCGAACGCTCCGTCAACATGCACCCATGCGCCGGCCTCGCGCGCCCGCGCGCCAATTTCTTTGGCAGGATCGAAGGCCCCGGTGTTGACGTTGCCCGCCTGCATGCAGACGATGGTGTGTTCGTCGAGCACGGGCAATGCTTCGGCTCGCATGCGTCCCTGGCCGTCTGCCGGAACCGTAATCACGCGGGAGCGTCCGAGGCCCAGCATCGACAACGCCTTCAGCAGGGATACGTGAACTTCTTCGCCCACTACAACGCGAATCGCCGGAGCTTCAAACATTCCATCGTCTTCAACATTCCAGCCGACCCGCTGGAGCAAAGCCGAACGGGCCGCAGCCAGGCCTGAGAAGTTCGCCATGGTGGTGCAGGTGACGAAGCCGACTCCGCTGCTCGCGGGCAGACCCAGCAGATCCAGAGCCCACTCGCAAACGATGTCCTCGACTTTCGCGGCCACGGGCGACATGATTTGCATCGCCGCATTCTGATCCCAGGCGCCCGCCAGCCAGTTCGCTGCCAGTGCGGCGGGGAGGGTGCCGCCGATGACAAATCCAAAATAGCGGCCGCCCGTGGTGGCGACGGTCGCGGGCGATCCAACGTCATCCAGCAGCGACAGAACTTCAGTTGCATCGCACGGATTCTCCGGCAACGGCCCGCCCAATGCCTCCAAGTGCGCAATGCTTTTCGATGACGGTACGACAGGGCGGTGATCAACTTCGGCGATGTAGCGTGCAGCGCGCCATGCGGTGTGTGCCAGCAGCTCCTTCACTAGTGCCTCCCGATCAACAGGCGCTCGGGTTTCCCTGTTCGAACGAGTGTACACAGATCGATGTCGTTTCTTGTCTAAGGGGTTCGAGTGTTTCGGTGAGCAATCCGGGCGGGAGGCGGACAAGCTCTGAAACCGCTTCAGGGAAGCGGCTTTACGCGGATATCCTTAGAGACCGCAAAGAGATCCCCGAGCCCTGCCGGGAGCGATTGTTGCTCTCCCGCCTTGCCTTCGCATCGCTCGGTCATTGCAATGCCCATCGGAATGAGTAGGGGAGAAAGCGCAATAGTGGCTGCTAACAAGCCCGTAAATTTTGCCGCGCTACCGATTCTCGTCAAAGGCGTATCCAGAGGCACCCATGCCGGGTTTCCGGAGCCGACAGAGTACTTCAAGGGGTAAGAATTAACTCTCTGCACCTTGAGCTGATTACCTCCGGGAGTCTTGATGAGATCGAGCTGCCACACGACCTTCCCGTCGTTGCAGTTCTTGCCGGCGTGCTTCACTGACGTCACTTTGCCATGAAGAATCCATTCGGCTGGGAGAACGATCGCCCCGTCTGCGATGAGGGGCCGGAGAAGTTCGAGCGTGACGGCATCGCCAACTTTCGCGTGGCTAGAGTCGATCGGCGTCAGTAACGACAACCAGAGAGTCTGCCCCCGCTTTACTTTTACCGTCCTAGATCCGGTGCTTGCTACCTGGGCATGGGATGTGAGCGTCAGCGCCAGAATGAGGCATGCAGAAAGAACGACTTGTGGACGCGGCATGGAACGACCTCGACCAGGGATTTAGAACATGCACGCATGATAGGAGGCTCATTTTTGGCAGGGTAGACAGCCTAGAGCACTATTTGGAGTGTCACAACGCTTCAATCGGCTGGCGGATGAACTCTTCGTAGCGTTTCAGTTCCGCGATGGATGCTTCGGAAAGCAACGCGAAGGGAATCGCTCGGCAGCCGTCCGGAAGCTCCGCCGCAGTCAGAAGGTCGCATACGACCGCCGCCGTCTGCTTCAAGCCCCGTTGCCAGTTGGGCTCGCGGGCGTCGCGAAAGACGAGGCTGTCGGGATCGAATCCAGCCGCCGTCAACACCGCGCGCGCCACTCTCAGAAATTCCGGCCAGCGCGAGGCCACGCCTACCAGAGAGCTCGACGGTGCAGGCAAATATCCCGCGAGCGAAGTTGGCACCGACCGAACCTGCAGAGTGATCAGCTCGGTGCCGGGTGGCAGCAACTGCCCCGCCGCGGCTTCGCGGTTGGGAAGTAAGACGGGGACTCCGCCTTCCGGCACCTTGGGACAATCCTGCGGCGGGCAGGATTCCACGGGGAAGGTCACGGCGCGGGCGATCTCCGCCGCCAGGATGCGTCGCAGTTCTTCGTCGGGCTCAATCAGGAGAAAATGGTCGGGAGGTTGCAATTCCAGCCACTGCCGCAGACGCGTGCGCAGCACGGGCAAGGTGACGCCGAGCTTTCGGGCCGAGCGGAAGAGACGGGCAATCATTTGATCGAGCCCCAGCGCCGGCGTGGAAGCCGTCTCCGGCTTGTGAGCGCGAACGTAGACTCCGCTGCCGCGGCGGAACTCTACCCAGCGCTCGCGTTCCAGCTGGCGATATCCGGCGCTGATGGTGTTGGGATGCAGGTGAAAGCGCCGCGCCAGGTCGCGCGTGCTGGGCAGGCGCTGGCCGGGCGCGAGATCGTCGCTCAAGATGCCGAGGACGACCTGAGTGACCAGCTGTTCGCGGATGGAGACTTCGCTGGCGCGGGCAAACCAGAATTGCATAGCGGCAACATCATAAGCTTTAGCCGCTCGCAGAGAAAACTGTCACCAGGTTGTCTCGCAGTCATTGCCGCTTTTCTCGGTCCGGCAGTATGATGAAGTTCATGAGCTTTTCCGAGACGATCTTCTTATTCTTTTTGGCCCTGATCATCTTTGGGCCGAAGAAGTTGCCGGAGATCGCACGCCAGGTGGGGAAGTACATGAACGAGTTCAAGCGCGCTTCGAACGAGTTCAAAGCGCAAATCGAGCAGGAAATCGCGCATCTGGAAGTGGAGAATAAACAGACGATTCTTCCACCCGCTTCGTCTCCGGAAGGCGTGGCCAGCCGGACCCTGCCTGCCTCAACGGGAGAAATCAGCGGGGCTGAAGTTTCAGCGACCGAAGCCCCAGCGACCTTGGCGGCTTCCGAAGACGAGCCCCTCTTCGCCACCGGCGCCGGCTCGACTGCCGGAACCCCGGCCACTGAAGCCGCCGCCCACCCCGACGAGCTAACCTCTCCCACCTCGCAGGAGTCGCATGTCTGAATTCGCAGCCGCGGGCGCCAGCGGCAGCAGTGAAAAAGATCCCATGCCCACCATGGGCTTTCTCGATCACCTCGAGGAACTGCGCAAGCGGGTCGTCTATTCCATCATCGCGGTAGGGGTGGGATTTGGCGTGTGTTGGTGGAAGGTGGAGCGCATCTACGACTTCATGCAGCGCCCCATTATTGATGTGCTGCACCAGCACCACCTGCCGGAGCACCTGGGCTATCTGAATCCCACGGATCCCTTCAACCTTTACTTGAAGGTTGCGGCGTTGGCAGGTTTGTTCCTGACATCGCCCTTTGTGCTCTATCAGGTGTGGATGTTTATTTCTCCGGGACTGTATCGCAACGAGAAGAAGTACGTCGTCCCGTTCATGGTTTCGACCATATTGCTGTTCCTATCGGGCGGGTACTTCGGCTACAGGATCGTGTACCCGCGCGCGCTCGGTTTTCTGATCGATATCGGAAAGCAATTCCAGCCGATGATCACCATCGGGGAATACACGCAGCTTTTTCTGAGCATTGTGCTGGGCATGGGACTGATTTTCGAGATGCCGATCCTGGTCTTCTTTCTGGCGCTGATGGGCATCATGAGTCCGGAGTTCATGGTTAAGAATTTCCGCTACTCGATTCTCGTAATTTTCATTATTGCGGCCATCGTCACGCCCACGCCTGACATCGTAAACATGTGCGTCTTCGCCGCGCCCATGATCGTCCTGTACGGGCTGAGTATCGGAGTCGCGTACCTGGTGCATCCTAAGCAGCGCGAGGCGCGGAAGGAAAAGCAGGCGCAATGAGCGGATCGAAGTATCTGCGATGGATTCTGCTGGCTTGTGCAGTGACACTGCTGGCCTGTGACCGCAACAAAGATGCCGCTCAGGGCCAGAGCGCGCCACCGGTGGCCCCCGTCGACACATCGCTGCCTACGCTCGCATTTCCGCCCGATAGCGGTGGCGTGCCACCTTTTGACGCCAACCGCGCCATGCAATACGTGAAAGAAATCGTAGCCCTGGGCCCGCGCCCGATCGGCAGCGCCAATCACAAGAAGGTCGAGGACTACATCGCGGGACATTTGAAGGGCGACACCGTCGAAGACGACGCTTTCACTGCGGACACGGTCGAAGGAAAGTTTCCGGTGCGCAACATCATTGCGAAGTTTCCGGGCACCAAAGACGGCATCATTGTGATCGCCAGCCACTACGACACGAATTATCCGTTGCGGAATACATCGTTTATCGGGGCCAACGACGGCGCGGCGACCAGCGCCCTTCTGCTCGAATTTGCGAACCAGCTTCGCGGCAGTAAGCTCGAGGGCTACAGCGTGTGGTTGCTCTGGACCGACGCCGAAGAAGCGATGAAAACGTGGTCCAGCACCGACAGTCTCTACGGCACGCGCCATCTCGCGCAGAAATGGCAACAGGACGGCACGGCCAAACAGATCAAAGCTTTCCTGCTGACCGACATGATCGGCGACGCCGACCTCGACATTGATCGCGACATGAACTCCACACAGTGGGTCGAGAGCGTGGTTTACGAAGCGGCCACGCGGCTCGGCTACCAGTCACATTTCTACGCCCATAGCAACGCCATTTCTGACGATCATCTGCCGTTTATGCGCATCGGAGTGCCCTGCGCCGACATCATCGACATTGATTACGGATACAACAACGTTTTTCACCACACGATTCAGGACACGGTCGATAAGCTGAGCACCAAGAGCCTGGAGATCAGCGGCACGGTGGTCCTGGAGACGGTCCGCATCCTCGACAAGATGGAGCCGTTGCCCCCGAAATGACCGGATGCCCGGCAGTTTTGCGCTTTTCCAGAATTTCATTTCTAATGCACCCCATATGCGAACTGTGAAGGCCCTGTTCTGGGCTTGCATCTTCAGCTTCATACTCTGCTCCATCAGCCTTGCCGCAACGCCTCCCACCGATAACAGCGAAGCCAACCAGGTGATTCAAGCGGCCCTTCAGCCTTCGCCGCTGGAAACGAATCTCCATCGTTTAACCGATGAGATCGGGGGCCGCGTTCCCGGCACTCTCGGCATGCAGCATGCCGTAGCGTGGGGGATACAAGCGTTCACGGCCGCGGGGGCGGACGGCGTTCATACGGAGGGTTTCACCATTCCGAACTCCTGGGCCGAAGGCGCCACGGAGATGACCGCGACCACGGCTTATCAAGTCGATGCTACCAAGGTGGGTGGCGGAACCGTGCTATCGCCGTTCCGCGTGCGTGCCGTCTCCGTGGCTTGGGCACCAGCGCTCGCGCCCGTGAAGCACGTCCCGGTCGTGGACGTTGGGGACGGGACCGACGCCGATTTCAAAAAGGCAGGAGACATCACTGGCAAGATCGTTTTGGTCCATACGACCGTGCTTAAGACCTGGAGCGACCTGTTCGCCGAGTATGCCAAGGCTCCGCCCGTGATCGATCTCGCCGTGAAAGGCAAGGCCAAGGCGGTCGCGTTCATGGCCAGCCGCGAGCACGACATTCTCTACCGGCACACCAACGCAGACGCCGGAGAAATCGATCGCCTTCCCATGGTGATCGTGGCGCGCGAAGATGGCGAACGCATCGCGCGTCTGTTAGCGAGCGGAAATTTAGTGTGGGCCGATCTCTCGATTCCCAACCTGATAGGCGGGCCGATCAAGACCTCGAACATCATCGCGGAGATTCGAGGCACGGAGAATCCTGACGAGTTCGTAATCCTCGGTGCCCACCTCGATTCGTGGGAATTGGGCACCGGCGCGCTCGACAACGGCTGCAACGCTGCGTTGGTGGTCGATGCCCTCCGGGCGATCAAAGCTTCGGGAGTGAAGCCGCGGCGCACCATCCGCTTCATTCTGTTCTCCGGTGAAGAGCAGGGACTGATTGGTTCGCGGGTCTATGCCTATAGCCATCGGCCCGAACTCGACAAGGCCGCGGGCGTCATCATCTACGACTCGGGCACGGGAAAGACGACCGGCTTCGCTGTCGGCGGGCGCAAAGACATTCTTTACACTGCCAAAGAACTGATCGCTCCGCTGGCCCAGTTTGACGTCAAAGAAATAAAGACCGAGATGGAGTGGGGCACCGACCACTTCGATTTCATGTTGGAGGGCGTTCCCACGTTTGTCGCCGAGCAGCAAGAGGCGAACTATCTCGAAAACTACCACGCCATCTCAGACACCTACGATAAAGTGGACTTCGCCCAACTGAAGAAGCACGTGGCTGAGGCCGCGGCCCTGAGCGTCGAGTTGGCAGATCTACAGCAGAAGATCGGCCCACGGCTCTCCCGTGATCAGATTGAGCAAACCATGCGGGAGACCAACAGCGTGGAACTGCTCAAAGCTTTTGGCATTTGGGACGAGTGGGTGAGCGGCCAGCGGGGACGGCAGAAATAAATCGATGGTTGTTGATTTCTGATGGCTGATTGAATAGCTAAGCCGCTTGCGTTCAAGATTTTCAATCAACAATCAGAAATCAACAATCAACAATTCCGCCGGGCTGCCAGGAACATCCATTGCTCTACTTCTGGATTCTGTTCAACCTTTTCGCGCTGGGCATGCTGGTGGTGGATCTGCGCGTTGTCCATCGCCCTGGCCATGTGGTCAGCTCTCGCGCAGCGCTGGGCTGGAGCGCCATGTACGTGGCGTTGGCCGCCGGGTTCGCGGCTCTTTTGTACTTCTGGCAAGGGCATCAGGCCGCTCTGGAATTCGTTACCGGATATGTTCTCGAGCTCTCGCTCAGCGTCGACAATCTCTTCGTGTTCCTCGTGATTTTCAACTATTTCGCGGTCCCGGACGAGCAGCAGCATCGCGTTCTGTTCTGGGGCGTTCTGGGCGCGCTGGTCATGCGGGGCGTTTTCATCGGCGCCGGGGTCGGCTTGATCTCCCGTTTCCATTGGGTGCTTTACGTGTTCGGTAGCCTATTGATCTACAGCGGCATCCGCGTGTGTGTGATCGCGGAACACCAGATCGATCCTTCCACCAATCCTTTGGTGAAGGCGCTCCGCCGCTGGGTGCCCGTGACCACCGACTACCAGGGTGGCCGATTCTTTGTCCGCAACCTGCAGGAAAACTCGCGCCTTTACGTGACGCCGCTGCTGTTGGTGCTTCTGGTGATCGAAACCACCGACATTCTTTTCGCGATCGATTCCATTCCCGCCATCCTGGCCATCACCCTGAACGCCTTCATCGTCTATACCTCGAATGTGTTCGCGATCCTGGGGCTGCGCTCGATGTACTTCGCAGTGGCCGGGCTGATGAAAATTTTCCGCTTCCTGCATTACGGGCTAGCGGTTGTGCTGATTCTGGTGGGCCTGAAGATGATCGCTGCGGACTATTTCCCGGTTCCTATCGCGGCGACGCTGGCTATAGTGGCGGGAGTACTGCTGATTTCGATTGCTTTCTCAGCGGCTTTTCCGGCCACCAGCAAAGGCTGACACGATCCCGCCCTCCAGCCTCAGGACACGAAGACCACTTTGTCGCCTCTCACCACCGAGTGCTTCAGAAATTTCTTGTCGTCATGATCGGGATAGTCCATGCGATAGTGCGCGCCGCGGCTCTCCTCGCGCGCCAGAGCTGATCGGGCCACCAGCAGTGCTGCCAGGTGCAGGTTGGCCGCCTCGTACGCCCGGCGGGTTTTCGGGTGCGCCAGTTTCGCAGCCATCTCTTCCAGACCCTTAATCGCTTTCTGCATTCCCATGCGCGTGCGGACGATGCCGACGTCGTTCTCCATCACGGCCTGAATCTGCCCGATCATTTCTTCCACACCGGTATCTACCGGCCCATTCGAGTACGCGGCTTTGGGCTGCGCGCTCGAACGCGACACTGGTTTCACTGCTTCGCGCATAGCCCTCCCGGCGCGCGCTCCGTAGACCAGGCCTTCCAGCAGGGAATTACTGGGCAGACGGTTCGCGCCGTGCACACCCGTGGCCGCCGCTTCGCCAGCGGCGTAGAGCCCCTCGACGTTGGTCTTGCCGTCGAGATTCGTACGCACGCCCCCGATCGCGAAATGCGCTGCCGGCCGCACTGGAATCATGTCCTCGGTGATGTCAATGTTGTGCTGCATGCACGTGGCGTAAGTACGCGGAAACCGTTTCCGTACTTTCGCGGCGCTGAGATGCGTCAAGTCCAGATACACGAACGGATCCTTTGCCCGGCTCACTTCCATCTCATGAACAATGGCGCGAGCCACCAGATCGCGCGGCGCCAGCTCTCCCATCGGGTGGTATTTGCCCATGAACCGGTTCATCTCGAAGTTGCGCAAGTGCGCGCCCTCCGCGCGTAGCGCTTCGGACAGCAGAAACCGCGGCACCTTCTTCATGTAAAGGGCCGTCGGATGAAACTGAACGAACTCCATGTCGCCGACCTCCGCGCCCGCTCGGAAGGCCATCGCTACGCCATCGCCCGTGGCTGCGTCAGGGTTCGTCGTGTCGCGATAAATCTGGCCCATGCCTCCCGTGGCCAGCAGCACGGCGGAGCACGCAATTTCCTGAGGAACACCCTTGTCATCGATCAGAGAAATTCCGGTGACGTGTCCTGCGTCGGTGAGCAAGCTGGTGGAGAAACAATACGGCGCAACCGAGATGTGGTTCAGCGAATCCGCCTTGGCGTGAAGTACTCGCAGGATGTCGCCGCCGGTTGAGTTGCCATCGGAATGCAGGCTGCGGTGGCGGCTGTGCGCGCTTTCAAGTCCGAAGACCAGTTTGCTTCCATGGTGGCTGCCCCACGCGATCAATTCATCGATGCGCGGCGGACCTTCCTCCAGCAGAATCTTCACTGCCTCAGGATTGCACAGGTGATCCCCGGCATCGAGTGTGTCCTGCAGGTGCAGGATGACTTCATCTTCGTCGCTCAAAGCCGTGACCGGCGCAGATTGCGGGTTCGACTCGGAAAGTTCCTTTTTCGCCAGCACGAGCACACGCCCCGCCGCGGCCAATTCAATGGCCGCGCGCAGGCCGGCAACACCGGCGCCAATCACCACGAAGTCGGTCTCGGCTGGAAGACCCTTCATAGACAAGACAACATTGAGACGGGGAATGGTACCACTTCACGAGCCAAGGCAAGCATTCGACTTCATACGCTATTATGGGACCGCATGCCGCAAGTGACCATCCACGTGCCCCCGCGGCCCTATCAGGCCTGGATCGAGAACGGCCTGCTCGGCCGAGCGGGGTCCGTCCTGAGCGAGTTGCTGCCGCAGGCCAGCCGCATTTTTGTGGTGACGGTTCCTCCGGTGCGCAAGCGCTGGGGATCGAAATTGGCGAGTTCGCTCAAAGCCAGCGGCTTCACCCCGCAGGTTATTCCGATGCCGGACGGCGAGCCCACGAAGCGATTGGCGACCGTCGAGGCCCTCGCCGAAAAACTGGCGCGCCTGGGTGCCGACCGCAAGGCGGTGATCGTCGCCCTTGGCGGTGGAATCGTGGGTGACGTCGGTGGGCTGCTGGCCTCGCTCTACATGCGCGGCATCGAGCTGGTACAGATTCCGACGACGGTGCTTGCCCAGGTGGATGCCTCGATTGGCGGGAAGACCGGAGTGAACCTTGTTGCCGGCAAGAACCTGTTGGGGACGTTCCACCATCCGCGAGTCGTGCTGATCGATCCCACGGTTCTGAAGACGTTGCCCGATCGCGAATTTCGAGCCGGACTCTACGAAGCGCTCAAGTGCGGCATCATCGGAAACATCGAACTGTTTCTGCGGTTCGAGCAGAATCGCGCTCGCATCCTGAAGCGGGATCCCGTGGAACTCGAGTGGCTAATCGCGCAATCCGTGAGGTTGAAAGCCGAAGTGGTTTCTGCCGACGAGCGCGAGGGAGGTCTGCGCCGCGTTCTGAATCTGGGCCACACCATTGGCCACGCTCTCGAGGCCGAAACCGGCTACCGGCGCTTGCTGCACGGCGAGGCCGTGGCCTGGGGGATGATCGCCGCGACGAACATTGCGCTCAGCGTGGGCCGCACCGACAGCGTGACGGCCGGCCGCATCGCCGACGCCGTGCTGAGCCTGGGCCGCCTGCCTGAAGTCAATGTCAACGCGCGCAAGATTCTGGCCCGCTTGCAGTCCGACAAGAAGACGCAGAATGGAGTGGTGCATTTCATCCTGCCGCGCGAAATCGGCAAGGTGGAAGTGGCCAGCGACGTGCCCGCAACCGCGGTGGTTGACGCCGTTGAAGAGTTGCGGCGCGTGTCGCGCGGCGGCCGGGTTTGGGGAAAATAGTTCATACGAGAGCGAGAGGAAGATATGCAGGAAACGGCACAGCAGTACATCCAGCGGATCCTGGGCCACGTGGATGGCCAGGACGCAATCAAAGTGCAGCGAGCGACTGCGGCGAAGCTCAAGAAACTGACTCACGGCCTAACTCCCCAGGAACTGAAGTGGAAGCCCGAACCGGGGAAGTGGTCAATCTCGGAAATCGTTGCCCACCTGGCCGATGTCGAAATTGTAGCCAGTTGGAGGATGCGCTCGGTGCTTGGCGCGAATGGCTCGGCCATTCAGCCCTTTGATCAGGATGCCTGGGCGTCAGTATTTCAATACAGCAAGCGCGATGTCGGGCAGTCGCTGGAAGTATTTCACGTGCTGCGCCAGAACAATCTGGCGATGCTGAAGGCGCTTCCGCGCGAGAGTTGGGAAAACTACGGGATGCATGCCGAGCGCGGCAAGGAAACGATCGCTCATTTGGCGCGCATGTTTGCCGGTCACGATACCAACCACATCCTGCAGGTCGAAGGCATTGCCGCGAAGCTGAAAAGCGCGCGCAAAAAGAGCGCCGGCGAGAAGAAGCGCGGATAAGTGGCCTTCGCGCAAATGGTGCAGGAAATCAACAAGTCGGCGGTACTCGGCGCAGCGCCGGAAGGCGCCAGCGACCCGAACTCTGCCGCGCGCGCTGTGCGCGAGATGTTTACCGCGATCGCGCCGCGCTACGATCTGCTGAACCACATGTTGTCGTTCAATGTCGACCGCATGTGGTGGCGCCGCACCGCGCGCGCATTCCGTGACATCGTGGCCAGCCCCGGTGCCCGCATCCTCGACCTGTGCTGCGGAACGGGCGACATGACGTTCGCGCTGCGTCGTCAGGCAGGGAAGTCCTCGTCTCAGATTATTGGCGCCGATTTCTCGCACACCATGCTGCAACGCGCCACAGCCAAGTCGTCGGCTCAAAATGGATCAGGGCCAGGATGGATCGAAGCCGACGCCCTTAATCTTCCGTTTCCAAGCAACCATTTCGATCTTGTGACCTCGGCTTTCGGTTTCCGCAATCTGGCCGACTACGACGCCGGATTGCGTGAGATCGTGCGCGTGCTGCGTCCCGGCGGGGAATGCGGCATCCTCGACTTCGGTGAGCCCCAAGGGATGATGGGTGCGCTGTACCGCATCTATTTCAAGCAAGTCCTGCCGCGAGTCGGCACTATCATCTCCGGCGTGCGCGGTCCCTATGCGTATCTGCCCGCGTCGGTCGAGCGCTTTCCGCCGCCGGGGGAAATGCTGGCGCGGATGAAGCGCGCGGGCTTTGGCGAAGCTGCCTGGACGCCCTACACGTTCGGAATCGCGGGCCTGTATCGCGCGAAGAAGGCCCTGGAAGTGTAGTTGGATGAAACTGGGGACGGCCGCCCTCGGCTCCTAGTTCGGCCGCGCCGACTTGAAACTGTCCGCAAATGCGTCGCTGATGCTGTAGCGGATTACGTGTTCATACTCCGGGCCCAGGAAGCGGCGCAGGCGGTCAGTATTCATGATGTACTCCCCGGTCATGTAGGGGACCGCCTCAGGTGGGATGGCTGAAATCTTGTACCTCCAAAGGAATTTCAGCACCTGCCGCATCGCCCACTTTCCGGGCACGCGGATGAGTTTTGCCTGCGCCATCTCGATGCAGCGGGCGAAGGTGAGCGGCTCACCACGGCCGGCAACGTTCAACACGGTCAGCCGTTGCGTCTCCGGCTCGCGCTGCAGGATGTGCCGGATCAGCCGCGCCATGTCGTCGACGTGGATGAACTGAATCTTGTTGTCGAGGTATTGCTGGCCGCGCGGCAGCATACAGGGCAGCCGCTTGCCCTCGCTTCGCATTTTCTGCGCCCGCGCGCCCTTCCCGTTGGGCGTGCCGTGGAACGCCCCCATCAGATAATTCTCGACGCTGGCGCCGGTGAAAATGTGCGGCCGCAAAATATAGACGCTGCATCCGCGCAGGGCATGGGAGCGGGTTTGCACAACTTCATCCGACTGTTTCTTGTGGATGGCATAGGGCAGGGTGTGCGCCGCCAGCACAGATTCTTCGGTCGCGGGTGCGGGAAGATTCGGCCCGTACGCGGAGACGCTGCTGGGAAAGACGAACTGCTTGACCCCATCGTCGGTGGTGCGATTGGCCTCGGTGACCGCTTCCATCACGCGCGCCGTTCCCGCTACATTGATCTGCCACATGCGCTCCACGTCGACCACGCCCGTGCGTACCGGATCGATCACGAACGCTAGATGAACAACGGCGTAAGCGTGCGTATCGCGCAGCAGTTCGTACAGAACCCGGGTGGATGATTCCTGGCCCAGATCAAGGCTCTCAAACTGCAACTCGGAGTCGGTGCGGGGCGGACTCACGTCCACCCCAATCACCGAGTAACTTCCGAGCAGCGGCAGTAGCCTGGAACCCAGGTTGCCCGACACGCCGGTAACGACGACGACAGGTTTAGCCATCAGTTCGGTTTTGCCGCCGGAGGCGGAGTTTGCTGCTGACCTGGCGGAGGCAGTCGCGGACGCGGAGGTCGCGCTGGCTGCGCCGCGCTCGCTCCGCCGGGGCCAAAGTAGGTGTCGTTGGTCTCCACCTTGAACGAATTGTTCACCTTGTCCAGCATTTCGCGCGTTCGATCACTTTGCAGCTTGCCGTGAATCTCGTTCTTGGCCTGATCGAGTGGGAGCTCGCTCTTGCTGTTCATCTTGTAAATGTAGTGCCCACCTGCATCGTTGATTACTTGAGAAACTTCGCCAGGTTTCAAGTCGAATACCGCGGCGTGGGCTGCCTGCAAGGCAGTGCGGCGCACCGACGGCAGATTGACGTTCGGAGACGCGATCTTCATGCCGGCAGCTTCGAATGCTTCTTTCTGCAGCTTGGTGATGTCTTCTCCGGCCGCAGCCCGCACCCGCAAGCTCTCGGCGAGTTTGGTCATCGCCAGCTCGGCTGCATCCGCCTTCGCCTTCTCTTTGGCTTCTTTGGTTTTCTTCGATTCTTCGGTCAGCTTTTCGTCCTTCTCGTCGTCGTCCTTGGCCTCGGCATCCGGCTGCTTGGTGCGCGGTACGAAGAGGCGGTCCAGGTTGTATTGTTCGAAGTCGTTGGCATGCTCTTGGTAATACTTCTCGATTTCTTCTGGCGGAACGTTCGCCCCCTCTTCCTGAATGCTTTGCTGCAGCTCCTGCGCCAGGATCTGCATCTGGTTGAACTTGACCCGGTCTTCAAACTGCGGGGTCTGGTCCATCCCTTTCTTCTTCGCTTCCGTCGACATCGCCATTAACCGGGGGAGCAGACCGGCCAATTGCTTCTTCGTCTGGGGCGTAACGTTGGGAGTGAGATTGTGGATCAGTTTCTCAAACTCAGCCTTGGTGATTACAGTCTTGCAATCGGCCGCCGGAGTTTCCAGCGCGGGAGCCTTGGCCATGGTCTGAGACTCCGACGAACATACTCCGATTATGGTGATCACGGCCGCGTCGGGCGCAACGGAAGCGGACGTATCCACCTGCTCGGCCGGAGCCTGTTGCATCGCCGGATTCTCCGGAAGGTGCCCCCCCACTACTGGCGCAGGCGCGCTCGGGGCGGCTTGTCCCCAGGCCAGCGTCCCCAGCAAAACACACATCAGCCAACTCTTACGCATAAATCGTTTCCTCCAGGATTGGTCCTTCAGAAAGTTGAAAATGGCCAAGCAAGAAATCGTAGCACAACGGCCCCTTGCCCGCCCGTCGCCGAGCGAATGGCTTCCGGCGCTGTTACTGTGAGCGCTCGAGCACGACCGTTGCCTCGCCGCGATTTGCTTGGCGCTTTCGGCTCACAGCGGCGATAATTCCTGCATGTCGGGAAGCCCCGCCATTTCTCCGTCTGACTTGATGCGCTCAGAAAAGCGCGCAGCGGCGGGGAATTCCGTGCTGGCCGCGGTCGTCATCACTAGCCTCAAGCTCGTAGTCGGATTCAGCACGGGCAGCCTCGGCATTCTCTCGGAGGCCGCGCACTCCGGCCTGGATCTGATTGCATCGCTTCTTACATTTTTCTCCGTAGGAGTTTCCGACAAGCCCGCCGACGCGGACCACCAGTACGGCCACGGCAAGATCGAAAATTTTTCCGCCTTCGTCGAGACTGGGCTGCTGCTGCTGACTTGCGCCTGGATCATCTATGAAGCGGTGTTGCGTCTGTTCTTTCGCCGAATTGACATCGAGCCTTCCATCGCCGCTTTTGGGGTAATGCTCTTCTCGATGGGACTGGACTGGTGGCGCTCACGCGTTCTCGGCCGCATTGCCAGCAAGTACGACAGCCAGGCCCTGGAAGCCGATGCGCTGCATTTCTCCACCGACATCTGGTCCGCCGGCGTCGTAGTGCTCGGGCTGGCGCTGGTTCTGATCGGCCGCACTTATCAGGTCGACTGGCTGCGCGTTTCCGATCCTGTCGCCGCGCTCTTCGTCGCTGGCGTTGTGGTTTCGGTGAGCTGGCGCCTGGCCCGCCGCACTGTCGACGCCCTGCTCGACGCCGCCCCGCCAGGAGTTCGATCCAAGATCTACGACGCGGTTTTGCGCGTCGAAGGAGTTCTCGAAGTCGATCGCATTCGCATCCGCCGGGCGGGGAACCGTTATTTTGCCGATCTGGCCGTGGGACTCGCCCGCACTGTGACTTTCCAGCGTTCGGGGCAACTGGCCGCTTCCGTCACCAAGGCTGTGCACCAGGTTCTTCCCAACGCCGACGTGACCGTGCAGCCCCTTCCGCGCGCCCAGCATTCGGAGAATATTTTCGACCGCATCCGCGCCGTTGCGACCAACAATAATCTCAATGTGCATGACATCAGCGTGCAGGATTTCGCCGGCCGCCTGCACGTCGAGCAGCATATTGAACTCGACGAGCGCATGACCCTCAAGCACGCCCACGATCAGGTCACCGAACTCGAAGCGGATATGCGCCGCGACGTGCCCGAGATTGCCGACATCCTTACCCACATCGAGAGCGAGCCCGCCACCATCGAAAAGCCGGAGGAAGTCGTCAGCGACGCGGAACTTGAACACCGTCTGAAAGCCGTAGCCTCGCAGTTTCCCGAGGTGCTCGACGTTCATGATTTCGTCATCAAGCGGGTGCGCGGCCGTATGTACATCTCATGTCACTGCACGCTGCCGGACGATCTTTCCCTGGCCCGCGTGCATGACATTCAGACCGAGTTGGAAATCCGTTTCAAGCAGGATGCGCCCGAACTGTTCCGCGTCCTGATTCACCCTGAACCCAGCACTGACAACCGGAGATAGCAGGTGCAATGATCACCGCAAAAGCGATCTGGACCGACAACGAGCGTTACATCGGCGAGGCCAGCTCACGCCACGCCGTCGTCATGGACACCGCAACCGAGAAAACCGCCAGCTCGCCGATGGAACTTGTGCTGATCGCGCTGTGCGGATGTACGGCTTCTGATGTCGTCGGCATTCTTCGAAAGAAGCGCGAACCGTTTACCAGCCTGGAAGTGATCGCCAGTGGGGAGCGGGCATCCGGCTATCCCGCCGTGTACACGGAGATCAGCCTCGTTTACCGTATTGCCGGAAAAGTTGCCCGCAAAGCGGTGGAAGACGCCGTCAAACTCTCGAAGGAAAAATATTGCTCCGTCTCCGCGATGCTGGAAAAGACCGCGAAGATCACTTCCAAGATTGAGCTGGTGGAGTAAATGGCTCTTACCCGCGTCCTGCTCTTCACCCAACCCGGCTGCCTCTCCTGCGAATTGATGAAGGTGTTTCTCGAAGCCAAGGAGATTACATTCGAAGAGCGCGACATCTGCAGCGATTTAGAAGCCCGCCGAGAAATGACCGAGCAGCACGACAGCGGCGAAACTCCAACCTTGGTGGTCTTCTCGGGCGAAACAACGGAAGTGATCATCGGCTTCGATCCCGTACGCCTTGACCAGTTCCTCGATTCAGCCCCATCATCGGATTCGGTGACTGAATCCTGAACTCCGTAAACTCCAGCGGAAGAATTCCCCATCCCCTGCGCGGATATTTCTTTATCGGCGCCGCCGCATTCCTCTGGGGAGTCTCGGCCGTGCTCGGACGCGCCGTGTTCACCGGCAAATTGCCCCTGAGCGGGGAAGCTCTGCATCCCATCGATCCGCTCATCCTGTCGCAAACACGGACTACATTCTCGCTGCTCGTATTACTTCCCCTGTTGGTGGGACGGCGCGGCTGGCAGCGCATCCAGCTTCCTGCGCCTGATCTCATCCAATGCCTCGTGTTGGGGATGCTTGGCGTGGCGGCGTCCAATTACTTCTATTACGTCGCCATTCAGAAAACGAGCGTTGCCATCGCCATCATCGTGCAATATACGGCGCCAGTCTGGGTGCTGGTGTACGTGGTCGCCCGCCGCCAGCAGAAACTCTCGCTGCAGAAAGTTGCCGCCGTGGCAGTCGCTATCGCCGGTATCGCTCTGACGATCGGGATCATTCGAGGGAAGTCCGCATCATCGCCGCTCCGCCTCGACTCCTACGGATTCTTCGCCGCCCTGCTGGCGTCGTTCTCGTTCGCGTTCTACAACGTCGGCGGACACCGCCTTCTGGCCCGCTACGACCGATGGCGCGTTTTGGTCTGGACGCTGGCTTCCGCCGCGGTGTTCTGGCAGTTCGTGAATCCCCCGTGGAAAGTCTTCGCCGCGCACTATGCGCCGGCGCAGTGGGGATTCCTGTTCGTCTTCTCCATGATCTCGGTGCTGGGATCGTTCTCGCTCTACTTCCTCGGCCTGCAACATCTCGAGCCCACGCGCGCCATCATCGCCAGTTGCCTGGAGCCGGTCTTCTCGATCCTGCTGGCGGCCGCGTTATTGGGGGAAGGCCTGCGGCCAATCCAGACGCTGGGCATCGTCCTCGTGCTCTCGGCGATCGTGATCGTGCAGTTGCCGGGTCGGGGGACGCAAGAGCCAGTGGTCGTCGAGCCCATCGAATAAATCGACAAAAACGTAGAGGGCCGGTGATTATTTGACGTGATTATTGGACCAGGTATGTACTCCCCGGTTACCTTGGTGTGGCATCTGACGCCGTTTTTACACGAGAAGCGGCTGTTCTTGGCTACGCTTTAGCTATCCCGACCGGTAATGCGAGGTCAGTATGATGAAAATCCGATCTGCGATCTATGTGCTCGCGTTTTTATCCGCGTGCCTTACGCCTGGTTTCGCGCACCACACAGCAGTGGTCGTCAATAAAGACAACCCAGTCGAAAACGTCAGCTCCGCTCATCTGGCGAGGATTATTCGCGGGGAAATCAAGAAGTGGCCCGACGGCAAGAACATCGTTCTGGTCCTGCACAAAGACTCCGCCAGCGAAGCCGAAACTCTGCAGCGGCTGAACAAGATGTCCGCCGCTGAATGGAAGAGCTTTCTCACGGCGCATAAGGATTCGATTGTATTCGTCGACACCGACGCCGACGTGCTCAAGGCGGTGCAGTCCGAACCCGGTGCCGTCGGCCTGATCGAGGTCCACTCCATTGACAACAGCATCAACGTGGTCCACGTGGACGGCAAACTCCCCATGGAGTTTGGCTATTTGCCTCACTAAGAGCTTGCGCCGCTGGCCCTCCGCAGCAAGTGAAAATATCGCCGCGCCTTTTTGACATCGCGCCCAATCTGCTCCCGCAAAGCGTCGACTGAGGGAAACTTGATTTCATCCCGCATTCGTTCCAAAAAACAGATCTCGACCTCCGTCTCCGGCAGCAGTTCGAGGGGATGGAAGTTGAGCAAGTGCGTTTCAATCGCGAACAACTCGGCACCAAACGTCGGACGATTGCCCACATTCGTGACCGAATCGAACCGTTCGCTCCCCACGCGCGTCCAGGTGATATAGACGCCGTCCATGGGAACCAGTTCTTCGTAGCGCGCCAGGTTGATGGTCGGTACCGTGTACTTCGAGCCGTAACCGCGCCCGCGCCCCGGCGTCCCCAGAATGCAGAACGGCCGCGCCAGCAGATGCCGCGCCCGGCTGACGCGCCCCGCGGTGAGCAATTTGCGAATCTGGCTGCTCGACACGGTTTCGCCGCGCAAGGTCATCTCGGGATACAACTTGACCTCGAATCCCATCTCGCGTCCGAATTCGGCCAACAAGTCCATGTCACCCGCCGCTTTATGCCCGAAGCGGAAGTTGAATCCCTCGTGCACTTCGCGCGCGTGCAGCTTCTTCTTCAGAATTCGCTCCGCAAACTGGCGCGGGGTCATCAGAGAGAGATCCCGCCCAAAAGGAAGGAGTAGAACGGCGTCGATCCCCGTGCTCTCGAGTAAGCGCAGCTTTTCCGGAGTGGGAGTAAGTAATTTCAATCCGATCTCGGGCCGCAGAATCCGCGTCGGATGCGGCTCAAACGTCACGGCTACAGAGGTGGCTCCGCCGCAGCGCGCCCGCGCAACGATCTCTTGCAACACGTGAGCGTGGGCCCGATGGACGCCATCAAAGTTCCCCACGCTCACCAGGGCAGGCCCGAAGTCAGCAGGAACGTCGTCGAGTTTGTGAAACACCTGCATAGGGACTAAGAAGTGGCATCGGGCGTCGGACCTCGGACATGGGGACCTGACCTCAGGCGTTAGCTATAATCGTCAGCCTTTAAGTGCCAGTCTGCCACTCCGTCAATGTGCCAATCTGTCTGAAGTCTGACGTCCGAAGTCCGACGTCGCTACTAGATTTCAAACTCGAGCTTCATCCCGTCGTGAGACAACCGCACGTGCCTGGGTAGTGACGCGTTCGTCGCTTCGTGCGCCAAGTCGTGGCAAATATGGGTGAAGAACGCCCGCTTCGGTTTCAACCGGTCGACGATGGCCAGCGAATTCTTGACCGTCGAATGCGTCGGATGTGGTTTGTGCCGCAGCGCATCCAAAAAAAGAATGTCCAACCCCTCCAGTTGATGCAGGGAAGATTCCGGAATCTCGCTGTGGTCGGTCAGATAGGCTCCTGAGCCAAACCGGTAACCGTAAATCTGCGATTCTCCATGAATCAGAATCACCGGCTCAAACTGCACTCCGAACACATCGACCGGCCCATCAATCGGACGCAATTCCAGCAGAGGTAGTCCGCCAAATTTATAATCGGCGTCAAAAATGTAGCTGAACATTTTGCGCAGAAACGCCGCTGCGTCCGGCCGCGCGTACAGCGGCAACTTATTTGGCTTGTGCCGGTAACTGAGAGGCCGCAGGTCGTCGATGCCCAGAATGTGGTCGGCGTGTGTGTGGGTGTAGAGCACGGCATCCACACGCGTTATGTTTTCCCGCACGGCCTGCGTGTAAAAGTCCGGAGTGGTATCGATGAGCACGACTTTGCTGTCGTACTCCAGCATGATCGAAGGCCGCGTCCGCCGGTCGCGGGGATCGCTCGACCGGCACACGGCGCAGTCACATCCCAACGTGGGTACGCCCATCGACGTCCCACTGCCTAACACGGTCAAGGTCGCTTTCATCGTCCTCGGGTTCCGGCGCCGGTTCCGGCAGCAGGGCCGGCTTGTGGCGGCCGCGCGAGTGCATTGGTCACTTCCACATACGCCATGCGCAGCTCATAGAGGCTGTTTTGCAGGAAATTTTCTTCGGCTGGGGTGAGATTGCCCTTCGTCTTTTCCGCGATCAGACTGAGCGTGTCAATGGACTGACGCGCTCCGATTATGTCGACTCGCGGCTGCTCGCCCTGTTGGCGCATCAGCCCCAGCTGCATCATCGAGGTCATGTAGAGCGATGCCAGAAAGCGCTCAAACGTAATCTCGAAATCCTTGGCGGAGTGTCCGCTAAGTTCGACCTGGGCATCGAGATCCTTGGAAGACTGGCGGTAAGCGGCCGCCTGCGCGTCCTGCTCGGCGCTGGTGGGTGGCACAGGCATTTCACGTTCCGGCATCTCGCCCGTCTCTGAAACCGCAGGTGCAGGAGCCTGTTCCACGGATGGAGCAGCCAGGGGAACAGCGGGCGCCGCAGCTTTCGGCGTTTCTACTTCCTCGGGCACCTCAACGCGCAACTCGCCGTCCGAAGTGAATAGTCGGCGGTCCGTTACCTTGAAACCAGATTGTTCGTGTCTCTTTTCAGCCATAATCCCTTTCCTAAGAAAAATCGCTAGCTTTTCTCTGCGTTCTCTGCGATTTCTCAGCGACCTTTGCGGTCAAAAGCTTTGTGAATCATGCCGGATGCTGTTCCAGAGAACGCTCCTCCTGCAACAGCAGGCTATCCGGAATCGGCAACTGCACCACGGTCGCCTTCACCGTACCAATCGTTATCTCACGCCCCGGCATTCCCACTTCACGCCGGATGTATCCCAGCGCGACAGTTTTTTCCCGGCGGTTTAGTTGAACAGAAGCGGCGCTGGTGATCTCTCCGACTTCTTTTTCCCCAGCCAGAATCTTGGTTCCGGCGGCAATCGGCAGCGCACCGTCAGCCACAAATCCCGCGAACTTACGATGCACCGCTCCACGCGAGCGAATGCGCTCCACGATTTCCTGCCCCACATAACAGCCCTTATTGAAGTTCAACGCGCGCGCCTGCTCGGTCTCCTGCGGCAAGTCGCGCTCGCGGATGTCCACCCCATAGCGCGGAACACCAGAGACGATGCGCAGCAACTCCAACGCCTCGAACCCCACGGCCACAGCCCCAGCGGCCAGCAAAGCGTCCCAAAGTTGCCGCACGCTCCCCGGCGCAACCCAGATCTGATACGAGGCAGACTCCGATTCTTCTCCGCGCACCGCGGTGCACTCCGTACCTTGCCACATCACCGACTGCATCTGCAAAGCCTGCATCTCAGGAATCGCAAATCCCGCTGCGGCCAACACTTCGCGAGACTTCGGCCCGGCAATGCCCAGCGCAGTCAACTGCTCACTGAGGTTCGTGACTTCAACGTCGTCCATGATGATGTAGTGGTCGAACGTCGCCAGAATCTTTTCCTCCTGCCCGCGGTCGGTATCAACCGTGATGGAGTCCCCACGGTTGTAGGCGAAAAGATCGCCCAGAATGTGTCCCTGCGGATTCAACAGAAAGGCGTACACGCCGTGGCCAACAGCCAGGTCGCGGACATTGTTGGTAACCATCCCGTTCAACCAGCGCACCCGATCGCCGCCCGTGACCGAGATCTTGGCCCGGAATCCGAGGTCATACACGCCGCAACCGCCGCGCAGAGCGGCAAACTCCGCCTGCGGATCGTCGAATCGCGCGGCCGTCACAGCGCCGCGATAGTCGCCGACGCCTGCCGCGCCTAATGCCTCGCCGTGTCCTTGGAGTGCCGTGAGCCCCATACTGGTAGTTCGATTATAGCGATTGTGTTAACTTTCCTGCCGTGGACTCAAAAAAGGAAAGCAGGAAACGCATAGCGGTCATCCCCGGCGACGGCATCGGCCAGGAAGTCATCCCCCAGGCGGTGAAGGTGATTCAGGCCTCCGGCGCCGACGTGGAGTTGACTGACTTCGACTGGGGCGCTGATCGCTATCTGCGTGATCAAATCACGGTGCCTCCCGATGGCTTTGCCATGCTGGGCCGCGATTTCGACGCCATTTTGGTCGGCGCCTTCGGAGATCCGCGGGTCAAAACCAACATCCATGCCAAAGAAATTCTGCTCGGCATGCGCTTCAAGATGGATCTCTATGCGAACGTACGTCCGGTCCGCCTGCTCGATGCCGCGTTGTGTCCGCTGAAGGGAGTCGGGCCCAAGGACGTGGATTTCGTCGTGCTCCGCGAAAACACCGAAGGCGTGTACACGGACGCGGGCGGCGTCTTCAAACAGGGCACGCCCGACGAAATCGCAACACAAGAAGACATCAACACGCGGAAAGGAGTCGAGCGCATCATCCGCTATGCATTTCAATATTGCGAGCGCCACACCAAGCTCGACGGCTCGCCGCGCAAAACCGTCCTGATGTGCGACAAGTCGAATGCCATGACCCACGCCGGAGGCCTGTGGCAGCGAGTGTTCAAGGAGGTCAGCGGCGAGTATCCTCAACTCACGGCGCAGCACATGTACGTCGACGCCCTCTGCATGCAGATGGTCCGCGATCCCCGGCAGTTCGACGTCATCGTCACCAATAACATGTTCGGCGATATCATCACCGACCTCGCCGCCGGCCTGCAGGGCGGACTGGGTATGGCCGCCAGCGGCAACATCCATCCCGGGAAGACGTCGATGTTCGAGCCAGTCCACGGCTCCGCCCCACCGATCGCGGGTAAGAACATGGCGAATCCCTTCGGCGCGATCCTGACGGCGGCGATGATGCTCGCTCATCTCGGAATGGCGAGGGAGGCGACGAAGATCGAAGGTGCAGTGCTCGAAGCCGTCCGCCAGAAGAAAACCACGCAGGACATCGGCGGGCCGCTGGGGACGCGGGAAGCAGGGGAGTGGGTAGCGGAGAAGTCGGGAGCCGCTGAGGAGGATTGATGTACGAAGTCGACGAGCGCGACCGAGTCGTCGAGTTAAAAGATGTACCACAGTCGTCCGTCGGTGCCCCGATTCCATACGTTCTGGCCGATGAACATCGCGTCGTCATTGCGTACTACTTGGAAGAGAGTGATCCCGCATGGGATGGCTCAACTGTCCGTATAGTGTCGCCATCTTCAACGGGGGAATCAATCGCTATAGTGCGATTCAACTTGTGTTGCGTGCATATGTTTGGCCCACCGAATGACGAGGCCTTTCACGGTCATCCCCTGTCGAAGCGCGGCCTTCATCCTTACGGCGCCTTCCGTATTGAGGAGTCATCCTGGATACGCAACCTGGAGCGCAGGAATTCAGTTCATCGCTTCCATCGCCCGGAGCGCTATTGGAAACTGCAGCATCTGGTGTTTGCTTTCCACGATTCAACGTTTGAGTGCGTCTGCGACGGGTTCGATGTGAGGACAACGCGCGGATCGATTGTCGGCGCGATACCCGAAATGCTTCGTCTACTGCGACGCGACGGATCGTAAGGCCTTTTGGGGCAGGTGCTGGGTTAGCGATCAGGGCGGTGTTGGCCTACTCCCGTCGCCCCACCAGCAGCGCCAATTCCCGCCACTTCCAGGCGCACTCCACGTCCTCAAACCCAATCTCGCGCAACCATTTGAGTTGGGTTTCGACATCCAACAACTTGTTCGAAGGATCCTCAGTCTCGACCGTAAATCCGATGCGCTCCAGGAATTCCTTATGCAGCCGAGGAGTCGGCGAGGCCACGTGCTCCAGATTGCAGAACACACCGGCGGGATTCAGAAGGCTGAAAATCTCGGCGTAGAGCGCCCGCTTGCGCTCGTGGACCAGATGGATGAATTGCAAAGCTGGAGATGATCGCATCAAACGGGCCGAGAGCAGGCAGAGGCTCGTCCATATTGTGCGCAATGACGCTGACCGAAGACTCCCCGGCAAAGCGCCTGCGGACCTCGTCGAGCATCGTCGGAGAGAAATCGACAGCCACCGCTTCGGTGGCAGGGCGCTTGCGCGTGACCAATTCCTGTCGGACCAGAGCCAGCAGGCGCCCGTCCCCAGTACCTAGGTCGAGGACACGCCGCGTGCCCCGTGAAATGAATTCGAGCAGAGCCGACTCTCCTTCGCTACGATCGGTAATGGAGTCGGCGCGTTCCAGATAATCGCGGGCGTGGTCGTTCGACGTCCAGAGATTGACAGGCTCGCTGGCATTCATGAGGGAAAAGTATACGGAAACGTATAAACTCAATCTCAATGAATAAGAGTAAAGGGCTTTCCTCGCGGATTCTTCGGTTGCTTTTTGCAGTTGGTTTGTTCGCCGTGTTGAATGCGGCTGTTTTGTTGCACGCCCAAGATCAACCTGCGCAGGCTCCGGCTCAGCCCCTGACTAAAGAGCAGCAAGATCAAAAGCAGGCGGACAAGAGTGTCCGCCCCACACAAGATCAGGCCACACAAGATCACCCCACACAAGACCAGGCCAAGCCTTCCTCACCCAACGCCGAGCCGCCGAAAGAAGTCAAGATCACCCCGCGTCAAGCCGAGGAACTATTTCACTCCATCGACGAGATTCTCGACTTCGACAGCAAGCAGACCGGCCTGCCGATCAAGAGAGAAATCAAGCGTAAACTGACCAGCCGGGATGAGGTTGTCTCCTTTCTCACCAAGCACCTGAACGACGAAGACACGAAGCGCCTGCGGCGGTCAGAGCTGGTGCTGAAAAAATTCGGCCTGCTTCCGCGCGACTTCAATCTGGAAACTTTTCTGGTCGCACTCCTGCGGGAGGAAGTGGCCGGATACTACGATCCCAAAACAAAAACCGTGAACTTGCTCGACTGGGTCCCCATGGAGGAGCAGGAGCCGGTGATGGCTCACGAGTTGACGCACGCGCTCCAGGATCAGTCGGTCGGCCTGCAGAAGTGGATGAAGAAGGGCGAGAAAGACTTAGCCGAAATCAGGAAGGATCCCACTCCCGCCGACATCGAAAACGACGAGATAGACAATGCCCGCGAGGCCGTGCTCGAGGGCCAGGCCCAGGCCATGATGTTTCAATACGCCATCGCCCCGACCGGCCACTCGATTGCCACCTCGCCGGAACTCGTGCGTGCCATGGAAGAGGAGACTCTCACCGGTTCGGCCAGCACCAAGGTCTTCAACGAGGCGCCGATTTTCATGAAAGAGTCGCTCACGTTCCCCTACAGCTACGGCATGGAATTCGTCATCACGTTGATGCAAAAAAGCGGCAAGGAGAAGGCATTCGCCGGAGCGTTGCGGAATCCACCGCACACCACGCGCCAGATCATGGAACCGGAAACGTATCTGTCAGGCGAAAAGATCGAGCCCATGCGCGTCCCCGATTTCAAGCACGATTTCCAGGACTATCAGAAGTTCGACATCGGTGCGATGGGCGAGTTCGATGTGGCTGTGCTCATTGAGCAATATGCCGGGAAGCCGTTGTCGAAGCGCATGTATCCGGAATGGCGCGGCGGATATTACTACGCCGCCAAGCCCAAGCCCGATCCCAAGTCAGACGCCTCTCGGGTCGCGCCGCTTGGCCTGCTGTACGTTTCGCGCTGGTCAAGCGCCGATAAGGCCGCCGAGTTTGCGGAGATCTACGCGCACTCGCTGAAGCAACGCTACAAAAAAGCAGAAGAGGTAGGAGATCCTGCACCAGAGAAAGCCGTCGGCGGGATTGCCGATTCCAAGCTCGACCTGCTGAAAGGCCGCCATTCCTGGATCACCGAGGACGGCACAGTCGTGATCGAGGAGCAAGGTGACACGGTGTTTGTGAGCGAGAGCCTGGATGCAGGCACCACAGCGGTCCTGGAAAAGGAAGTGTTCGTCCCGCCATCCCCGCAGTGAACCAACCCGTCGCTATTTCTTTTTCTTTTCTTTCTCGTCCGGCAATTCCGCCAGAAAATGTTGGACCTTCGCCGCGACCGTGGACTGCCTGCCCGCCCGCTCTATGGTGAGTTTGCGCTCCTGGCCCGGCGTTCCTCCCAGCATGGCCCAGAGCTGTCCCATGGTGGACCCGCCCACCGGGATGCCATCGACTGCGACTAGGTGATCGCCAGCCTGGACGCTATCTGGCACAGATGGCTTTCCCTCAAGGTCCGCGACGCCGAGAATCGTGTACCTGCCGTCGTCTTCCGGGCGCAGGATAAGTCCGACGACATCGAAATCAGGAAAATTAAACATACGGCCAAACTCGAAGTAGACCGTGGAGTGAACGTAGTCGAGCCCGATTCGATAGTTCAGCAGAGCATTCGAGCCGAGCAGTCCGGCGGTTGGTACACCGGCGCGCTTTGCAAAGAATTCCATTCTGTCTTTGGGAAAGTCTACGACAGCCACGTTGGCTAGAAAGAGCGGCCCATATTGCACGCGGTCCACGCGCATCAGCTTCCAACGCGGCTCTTCATCGAGCCCCCACATATTGGCCGATCCCACGGCTCCAGTCATGTGCGCCCAATCCGGATGCGCGGCGGTGAGTTTGTTGAACAGTTCTTCGGAAAGAAAACTCATGCAGGATCCAATGTCGAGCGCAAGATTGTATTTTTTGTTCTCGATCTGGGTGGGAACCTGGATCAGCCCGTTCTCCGCATTGATCTGAACCTTGCCGCTGGGGCCCCTGAAATGAATCGTACCCGGTGCGCCGATCGAAAACTTATGCCCGGGAAAATCGATCAGCACGTCGTAGTGACGGAGAATACTCGAGGGCAGGTTGATCTCGGCGTTCATCCCGGCCGCCAGCACTGAGGCCGCATTGACGGGCTTCAGCGGAATCTTCGCTTCCTTCACTCCCGCCAGGGGAATCATCATGCCGCCCACCATGATCTCTTTCGGCGGCGGTGAAGAGCACTCCTGTTCATTGCAGGAAACCGCCAGTCCCAGGAGCGTAGCCAGCCGGCGCGACAAATAGAGATCCGGATTGCCGTTATCCACCCAGGCGTGCACGCGCTCGGTCGATCCGTTGGGCAGTGGGACCTCAGCGTTGATGACAACGCGGTTGTGATCGATGGCCGCCGGAACGGTGACTGATGTTGGCTCGGACGGCGGCCGGGCTTTGTCTTGCGCGAGGACGGTCCCCGTGAGCAGGAACAGAAAGATTGGAGCGCCAGCAAACCGCACAGAAAGATTGTAACGGCATCGACGCCTTGGAGGCGATTCGATATCGTGATACGCTTCGCTCACGGTGGCGCCCTTCAGCGAAAGCGATCAAGATCAAAGTTCGCTCGACTACTGCATCCTTCGCGATGGAGGAGTCGCGCTCTATCGAGCTCCCGAGATCCTAATTGAGGATATGAACTGGCTCTCTAATAACAAATACCAACTTTATTCACTCGACTGCCAGCGGTGGATTTCGGATGACGCGATGCACTCGGAGTGGAAGTCGGCTCTGTCTTTTCCGGATTACTACGGTCACAATCTCAATGCTCTCAACGATTGCTTGAGTGACCTTCCAGTTCCTATCGTAGGCGGTATCGCCTTGGTGTTGCGTCGCTTCGATGCCTATTCAAAAAGGGGCTGGAGCCTTCGCAATGCCATCGGGTTGCTCCGAGGCTGAAGTTGTTCTGGACATTCTCGCTCACACTTCGCGGTATTTCCTTCTAACCGGCCACCGCTTCTTCACCCTCGTACAGACAGACGATCCAACGGCGAATTATGGCCGGCTCGGTGGCGCATCCGCACAGTGGAACCGGCGCGAGTGGCTCAACAAGAGCCGCGGGCTTTAATTCCGAAGGTCTTGGGTGCTCGCAACCGTCCTGTATAATCACGAGTTTGACTTGAGTGCGCGTGCGTGATCTGGAGGACGATTGGCACAGGCGGAAATCGGAATTATCGGCGGCAGCGGGCTCTACTCCATGCCCGGGCTGAGCAAGGCGAAAGAAATGCGGCTGAAGACGCCGTTCGGCGCGCCTTCCGACGCCTACGTGTGCGGTACGCTCGAAGGACGCAAAGTCGCGTTTCTGGCGCGGCATGGCCGCGGCCATCGCATTCTGCCCAGCGAACTGAATTTCCGCGCCAACATTCACGGGTTCAAGCAGCTTGGGGTTGAGCGCATTGTCTCGATCTCGGCGGTCGGATCGCTGAAGGAAGAGCATAAGCCGCTGGACTTCGTTATCCCCGATCAGTTCTTCGATCGCACTCGCCATCGCGTGGATACGTTTTTCGGCAACGGCGTGGTGGCGCACATCGCCTTCGCCGATCCCGTCTGCGGAGAACTCGCCGGGGTAGTGGAGTCCGCGTGCAAAAAGGTCGGCGTAGTCGGCAAGCGCGGAGGAACCTACCTGTGCATGGAAGGCCCGCAGTTTTCCACCAAGGCGGAGTCGAACGTCTACCGTGGCCTGGGGATGGATGTGATCGGCATGACCAACCTGCAGGAAGCCAAGCTGGCCCGCGAGGCGGAACTTTGTTATGTCACGGTCGCCATGGTGACCGACTACGATTGCTGGCATCCGCATCACGACTCGGTCACGGTCGATCAAATCGTTGCCGTGCTCCTCAAGAACGCCGACAACGCCGCGAAGGTTGTCCGCTCCACGGTAGCCGCGATGCCGCAGGCGCGCTCATGCAAATGCGCCTCGGCGCTGGCCCACGCGATCCTGACGGATCAAAAACTGATTCCCCCAGCAACGAAGAAGAAACTAAAACTGATCCTGGGCAAATACCTGCAGGTAAAGGCAAAATCGAAGTAAGCGTTTTCCTTCGTGAACCTTCGTGCCCTTCGTGGTCGATGCCTTTAACTGGAAAAGGAACAAGATCCACAATGAGCATTCTCGTAGTCGGTTCGGTCGCGTTCGATGACGTCACGTCGCCGTCGGGCAGCATGCAAAACATTCTGGGTGGCGCGGCCACTTATTTTTCGCTGGCAGCCAGTTATTTCACAAAAGTCCGCGTCGTGGCCGTGGTCGGCGAGGACTTCGGCGCCGAACAGGAGCAGGTCTTCCACCGGCACGGCATCGACATCCGCGGCCTGGAGCGCGCCAAAGGTAAGACGTTCCGCTGGGGCGGTTCCTATACCGACAACCTCAACGAAGCGAAGACGAATTTCACCGACCTGAACGTGTTCGAGACTTTTCAGCCGCGCATTCCGAAGGAATACGAGGACACCGAGTTTCTCTTCCTGGCGAATATCCAGCCGACCTTGCAGGCAGACGTGCGGCGCAAGATGAGCCGCGTGCGCCTGACCGGCTGCGACACCATGAATTATTGGATCAAAGGCGCGCTGAAAGAACTTCAGGAAACGCTGAAGCTCGTGAACGTCCTGCTCATCAACGACACCGAGGCGAAGATGCTCGCCAACGAAACCAATCTGCCGCGGGCCGCGAACAAAGTGCTGGCCATGGGCCCACAAGCGCTGGTTATCAAGCACGGCGAATATGGCGCCACAATTTTCTTTCGCGAGGGAGCATTCGGCATCGGGCGTCATCCGTTCCGCGCTCCCACGCTGCCCATCGATGAGGTGAAGGATCCCACCGGCGCGGGCGATTCTTTCGCCGGGGGATTTATGGGGTACTTGGCGTCTCAGGAGGAAATGAGCCGCGAGGTTCTGAAGCGCGCTCTGTTCTACGGCGGAGTCATGGGATCGTTCGCGGTCGAGCGCTTCGGTACCGAGCGCCTGCAGTCGCTGACTCGGGAAGAGATAGAAGAGCGCTTTCAGATCTTTCGCGAACTCACGCACCTCGAGTAGGCTCCTCAATGGCCCTCGTTGCTTTTCGGGGATCGCTCGTGCCCAAGAAAATAAAGATAAAGGCCGCGCCGCCGCCCAGTTCCCCCTGGGATTCCGAGATCAGGCTGCTGGCCTGGCTGGCAACCTGTGTTTCCGTGATCTCCTTCCTGGCCTATTTCCAGCGCGGCGACGTATTGCTCTATGGCGACGCGATCGCCCACATCAACATCGCGCGCCGCGTCTTCGATTCGAAAACTCCCGGCCTGCTGCAGCTAGGAACGGTGTGGCTGCCGCTCCCCCATCTGCTGATGATTCCTTTCCTGCTCTCCAACGAAATGTGGCGGCGAGGCGTGGGCGGCTCGATTCCTTCCATGGTGGCGTACGTATTTGGCGCGATCGGAATGTTCCGGCTGATTCGAGGCGCGCTTTCCCGCAGCCTAGAGCCAGATGGCGCCGCGCGAATCGCCGCGTGGACCGCGACATTAGTGTTCGCGGCCAACCCGAACCTGATTTACATGCAGGCCACCGCCATGGGAGAGGCGCTGTATCTCGCGCTTTGCCTCTGGGCGATTGTTTATTTTAGCGAATTCGTGCGCGGGGATGCGAAGGCCCTTACGAAGTGCGGTCTGTGTGTGGCGGCGGCTTGTCTCACGCGCTATGATGGATGGTTCCTGGCTGTGGCGATGGTAGGTGCGGTTGTGTTGCTGAGTTTTCTTCCTGGCAGTACGAATCCGCAGACCGCCCCCGCATTCCGGATCCCACGAGCCGCAGCGCTGAAGTTCGTATTGATCGCGGCGGCGGCACCGTTGCTCTGGCTGGCTTATAACGGAATCGTCTATCGCAATCCGCTTGAATTCGCCAATGGACCGTACTCGGCGAAGGCGATTGAGCGACGTACAGGCGGCGGAAATCCGGTGCATCCGGGCAGCGGCAATCCTCTGTTGGCAGAAATGTATTTCCTGAAATCGGCAGAAGCCAACGTCGCGGAAAACGGGTGGCTGCAACGCGCCTGGGTTTTCCTCGCGGTCGCGGGCGTCCTAGCTGGCGCGTTGGCTTACCGCTCCCAGCCGAGCGTTGCCGGATCATCTTCCACACGCGCGGGGCCGCTACTCTTCTTGCTGGTTCCCTTACCGTTTTACGCGCTGTCGGTCGCGTACGGTGGCGTTCCTATCTTCGTTCCAGCCTGGTGGCCGTTCACTCACTACAACGTTCGCTATGGATTGCAACTGCTGCCAGCGTTCGCGGCAGCGCTGGCTATCCTCGTACATTTAGCGGTGAGGTCGGAAGGATGGAAGCCGCGCGTGCGTCTGGCGTGTGTGCTGGGACTGTTCGCGTTTGTGATCGCAAGTTATGCCTTTATCTGGCGCGCCGGGCCGGTCTCTCTGATCGAAGCCCAGGTCAACATGCGCACCCGGACTCAATTCGAAAAGGAACTCGCGGTCTGGCTGCAAAAGCTGCCCTCGGATTCCACCCTGCTCATGTATGTGGGCGACCATGTGGGCGCGTTGCAGCAAGCTGGGATTCCGCTTCGCCGCGTCATCAACGAAGGCAACCACCGCACCTGGAAACAGCCCGCCGATCCCAACGGTTTGTGGGAGCAAGCTCTGGCCGATCCGGCGCGAAATGCGGACTACGTGATTGCTTTCGAAGGCGACAGCGTGTGGCAAGCGGTGCAGGGTCGCCATCTCCCCGAAATTGTCGAGATTCACGTTACCGGGCAGGCGCGCGCCATCGTTTACCGCGCGCGGTAATCACGCAGGTAAACGCTGAAGCCGGCAATTCGGGTGATAGAATCCGGCCATCGGAAACCTGCTTCGGGCAGCGTGAAATCTCATGAACTGGCAACATTTCGTCGATTTGCTGCGCCGGGAGATGGCGAGCGGAGTCGTTGGCAGTTCGCTCACGCGTCTGGTATTGGCGGCGACTTTGGGCGGTATCATCGGCCTGGAGCGCGAATTCAGACACCGCGCTGCCGGCCTCCGTACCAATATGTTCATTTGTTTCGGCGCCGCGATGTTCACCGTACTTTCTCAACGGCTGGCAGGCGTGCCCTCGGATTCCGCACGGATTGCGGCTCAGATCATCCCGGGCATCGGCTTTATCGGTGCGGGTTCGATTCTACACACCCGCGGCCTCACCACCGGCCTGACCACGGCGGCCACGCTGTTCGTAGTCGCCTCGGTTGGAATGGCCGCGGGAGGCGGCCTTTACCTGACCGCCGTCTTCGCCACCGGACTGGTGTTGCTCGCGCTCTTTTTTCTCGGCCACTTCGAAGAAACATTTAATCTCAAGCTGCTGATGACCAGCTACGAAGTCACCGGAGCCAGCGTCGAAGAAATCAGCAACGAGGTCAGCCGCATTCTGGAGACTCACCACCAGCTGATGAAAAACACAGTCAGCGCGAACACCGGCCAGCACGTCCGCCTGCAATTCGACGTTTCAGGCTGCAACCGCGAGCAGAAACAATTACTCCAGAAATTGAAAGCGTCGACCGTGCTGCTCGGCGTGACCTCGCTCGGCCGGGTGGACCACGAGTGAACACGGACGTCCGCACCATTCCATTCGTCAAGGCCAGCGCCTGCGGCAACGATTTTCTCTTGATCGATGGCGCGCTGGCTCCGCAGGATGTTGCGGCCTTTACGCGGCGCATCTGCAACCGTCACGACGGTGTTGGCGCCGACGGAGTGGAGTGGATGGTTCCACACTTTACCGCCGACGTGGAAATCCGCTTGGTTAATGCCGACGGCTCCGCGGCGGAGATTTCCGGCAATGGCACGCGCTGCGTAGCGGCTTACGTTTGCGCCCAGTTGGGGAAAGAACGGATTTCAATCCTGACTGGCGCAGGAATGAAGATTTGCCAGCTGATCTCGCGCAGAGATTCCGAGTATGAGTTTGAAGTCGAGATGGGTGAGGCGGTCGTCCAGGACGAACTCGCGCTCAAAGTGCCTAACGGAGAAGTGCGCGGCATTCCTGTGTCGATGGGCAACCCGCACTTTGTCACCTTCGTTTCTGAGTTCAAAACCAACTGGCAGGCGCAAGCTGCGGAAATCCAGCGCAACCCGTACTTTCAGCAAGGCGTGAACGTGGAACTCGTCGCAGTAGACAGCAAGTACGATTTGAGAGCGCGTTTTTTTGAACGCGGCGTCGGAGAAACGCAATCTTCCGGCACCGGCTCCTGCGCCTTGGCGGTCGCCGCGATCGCGACGCGGCGGGCGGTTTCGCCCGTAAAGGTTCACGCGCCCGGCGGGATTCAGACGGTCCGTACGAATGGGAATAAAGTTTTTCTGCGCGGTCCGGCGCGGCTGGTGTGCCGGGGAGAATTTCTTGTGAGTTGAGTCCCCGGCTCGTGCTGATCCGCTTCATCGCTCATAGCAGCTTTGAAATCCATGTCTTCCTCGAATTTTCAGCCCGTGAAACCACCCGCCCTTCACCCCGGCGATACTGTGGGCATTGTCGCCCCCGCCAGCAACGTCCAACGGGCTGACTTGGAAGCGGGCTGCGGGGCGCTGCGGCGGGCGGGATACATCCCGTTCTATTTCGATTCGATTCTGGAGAAGGACCTTTATTTTGCCGGTTCGGTCGATCGAAGAGCACGCGAGTTGGAAGAGATGTTCATGCGCGACGATGTGCGCGCCATCGTTTGTGCACGCGGCGGCTACGGCGCGAATTATCTGCTGCGGGAATTCGATTTCGAGAAGATCAAGTCCCATCCTAAGATATTCGTCGGCTACAGCGACATCACCACATTGCTGACGTGGTTTCACGATGCCGGAGACCTCATCATGTTCCACGGCCCAATGGTCGCCAAGGATTGGTCGCACCAAAACGGGGTCGACCTGGCATCATGGCAGGCGGCGGTTTCAAACACCGCAGCGTGGGACGTGCCCCTGGGCGCGGGAGTCACTGGATTGGTCGAGGGCCTGGCCGAGGGCACGTTATACGGTGGATGCCTTTCGATCCTGGTCGCCTCGCTCAGCACGCCCAACGAAATCGAAACTGCAGGCACCATCCTGTTTCTGGAAGACATCGCCGCCAAGCCCTTTCAGATCGACCGCATGTTAATGCAGTTGAAGCTGGCTGGGTTTTTCGACGAAGTACGCGGCATCGTTTTCGGCGAGATGCTCGACTGCATACAAGCCGCAAATCAGGGTTACACTCTCCAGGATGTGGTCCGCCGAATCGTCGGTGACCTGGGAGTGCCCGTCGCCTTCGGCGTTCGCTCCGGCCATGTTTCTTCGGGAAACATTACGTTGCCGTTCGGGGTGCAGGCCAGACTTCAGGTAAGCGGTGGGCGCGTGGCTCTGAGAATATTGGAATCAGCGGTGAGGCCGTAGCACAAAGACGTCTTTAATTGTTTTCCTTCGTGTACCTTAGTGTCCTTCGTGGTACTTGACTTACCCATTCGATGAGCGAAAAGAAGCAGAGCGAAAAAAAGCGGAGCGAAAAAAAACACATTCACCTGATCGGCATCTGCGGCACCGCCATGGCTTCGCTGGCCGGAATGCTGAAGGAGCGCGGTTTGCACGTGACCGGTTCCGACGCCGCTGCCTATCCCCCGATGTCGGATTTTCTGCGCGAGTTGGGCATCCCCGTGGCGCAGCCGTTCGACGCGAAGAATCTCGAACCGCGTCCCGACCTGGTCGTCGTCGGCAACGCCATGTCGCGGGGCAACGTTGAACTGGAATACCTTCTCGACCAGCGCATTCCTTTCTGTTCTCTGCCACAATTACTGCACGACGAATTTCTCCGCGGCAAGGAAGTGCTGGTCGTCGCCGGGACGCACGGCAAGACCACGACGACCTCCATGCTGGCATGGATCTTTCATTTCGCTGGGCTGCAACCGTCGTTCCTGATCGGCGGCATCGCCGAGAATTTCGGTTCCAGCTTCCATCTGGGAGAAGGCAAGCACTTCATCCTGGAAGGCGACGAGTACGACACCGCTTTCTTCGATAAAGGCCCGAAGTTCCTGCATTATTTTCCCGACTCTGTGATTCTGACCTCGGTCGAGTTCGATCACGCCGACATCTACAAAGATCTCGATGCCGTCGAGACCGCCTTCAAGCGCCTGGTGAACCTGATCCCGCGCCGCGGACGGATCGTCGCCTTCGATGGTTTCGCAGGCGAAGCCGCGGGCAGTCCGAGTCTCGAACGGTGCCTGGCCAAAGCGTTCTGTCCCGTGGAGCGCTACGGCGCCGGGCCGCGGGCGAACTGGAAAGTCACGAACCTGCGACTCGAATCCGCGCGTACTGCATGGTCCGTCCAGCACGACGGCCAGCCATGGGCCGACCTCGAATTTCCGTTGGCCGGGGAGTACAACGTTTGGAATGCCACGGCGGCCGCAGCGCTCGCTGTTTCGAGTGGTGTTCCTAAAGAGTCGATCGCCGCCGCGCTTCGGACATTCAAGAGCGTGAAGCGGCGCCTCGAAGTGAAAGCGCAGGTGAACGGCATCACCATCATCGACGATTTCGCGCATCATCCCACAGCAATCGCGGGAACGCTGAAAGCGCTCCGCGCGCGTTATCCCGGTGCGCGCCTGTGGGCAATCCTGGAGCCGCGTTCCAACACGCTGCGCCGCCGCGTCCTGCAATCGGACCTGGCCCATAGCCTGGCGCAGGCCGATGAAGTAATTGTGGCCGGTGTGTTCCGCTCGGAAGCGGTCCCGGAATACGAGCGCCTGGAGTTGCCCGCGCTCGCTGCCGAGATCGAGCGAAACGGCCGCCGCACACGCCTTCTCGCCGACGCGGACGCAATCGTGCAGACCGCCGCTCCTGAGATGCGTAGCGGTGATGTCGTGGCGATTCTTTCCAACGGCGGCTTCGGCGGAATTTATGAAAAGCTGCCCGCACGCCTGCAAGAACTGGCAGGGAACCGATGAATCTCCTTTCCGGATATGCACGGCGATTTCTGTGGCTCGCATTTTATGTCGCTATTCTCGCCACATCGACCACCTCGGTCGCGCAATCCGTCGCGGCCGTCGCGTATACCGTCTCTTTGTCTTCCCCTGAACTGCATCTGGTAAACGTGCAGATCATCCTGCCCGCGGGTGCAGCGCAGCGCGAGCTCCAACTCCCCGTGTGGAACGCCCTCTATCAGGTCCGCGACTTCGCCCAGTACGTAAACTGGATTCGCGCCAAGGATCGCTCGGGCAAGCCTCTGGTCCCGCAGGAACTCAACTCAAGCTGCTGGCGGATTGAGGGCGCACAGGGGGGCGCGATTGTGGAGTATCAGATTTACGTCGATTCGCCCGGACCGTTCGGCGCGCAGTTCAACCCGCATCATGCCTTTCTGAATCTGGCGCAGATTCTCATGTATCCCGTGGACGCCCGCGCCGCCCCGCTGCACTTGCGCTTCAGCCAGGTTCCCGAAGGATGGCACATTGCTACTCCTCTCGCACTGTCCGCGGGCGGCGAGTTCACAGCTGCAAATTACGATCGCCTGGTCGACTCTCCCGTCGAGATCGGCAACTTTGAGGAGTCCGACTTCGACGAGGCCGGCGGGCACTTCCGCGTCATCGTCGACGCCGACCCCGCCGACTACGACATGGCAAAGATCGTTTCCGCACTGCACAAGATAGTCGCCGCCGCCATCAGTTGGATGAACGACCGCCCCTTCGACACATACACGTTCATCTACCACTTCCCGCACGGCCAGGCTGGCGGCGGCATGGAGCACGCCTACTCCACCGCCATCGAGCTGAATGCCGACGTCATGAAGCAGTCGTTGTATCCCCTGACCAGCGTGACCTCGCATGAGTTCTTCCATCTGTGGAATGTGAAGCGCATTCGCCCGCAAACGCTCGAACCCGTGGACTACACGAAGGAAGATTACACACGCGCGTTGTGGTTCAGCGAAGGCGTCACCAGCACCGCCGAAGAGACCATTCAATTCCGTGCCGGCCTGATCGACGAAAAGCAATACTTCAACGGGCTCGGGCAGGAGATCACAGAACTCGAACACCGTCCGGCGCATCTGACGCAGTCCGCCGAGGAGTCCAGCCTCGACGCCTGGCTCGAAGGCAACGGTTACTACCGCCGTCCCGAGCGCAGCATTTCCTACTACAACAAAGGCGAATTGCTGGGCACAATTCTTGACTTGTCGGTCCGCGACGCCAGTCACGGGCGCGCTTCTCTCCGCGAAATCCTGCAATGGATGAATGAGAACTACGCCAAGAAGGGCCGCTTCTTCAACGATTCCGAGGGCGTTCGCGAGGCCGCCGAAGCCGTCACTCATGCCGACTTGGCGGAATTCTTTGCAAAATACGTGGCGGGAACCGAAGAGATTCCCTGGGATGATTTCTTCCGTCCGGTTGGCTTGCGCGTGCAGGCCATCACCAATACTATGCCCGACGCGGGATTCATCGCGTCCCGCAACTTCGACAGTCCCATGACGGTCGCTGCGGTTACTCCGGGCAGCGACGCCGAACATTCCGGCCTGCAGGTAGGCGACACCATCGTTGAACTGCAGGGCGAGACCGCCGGTCAGGAATCTCGGCAGGAGTTGGCGCGGCTGAATCCCGGGGACACGCTCGCAGTGAAAGTTCGCTCGCGCCGCGGAGCCGAGCGCGACCTGAAATGGAAGATTGGCAGCCGTCAGGAAATTTCGTACGAAGTCAGAGACCTCGACCAGGTCACCGCCGAACAGCGGGCGCGCCGCGCCGCCTGGCTGAAAGGCGAAGCCCAGAGCGCCACTGATGCCGATGCCAGCCAAGCAGGTGCAAGCCCAACAGGGGCAAACCCAACAGGGGCAAACCGAAAATGATCCGCACGATTCTCATGCTGATCTTCTGGTCGCTGGCCGCTCCCGTGGCTGCGATCATCGGATTCCCGGCGAGCTTCATAATGGGCGACGTCCGCGTGCTGTATCGCCTCTTCATGTGGGGCGCCTGGGCCGGCGTGTGGATCACCGGTGTGCGCGTCGAAACCATCGGACTCGATCGGTTCGATCACTCTCGCAGCTACATCTTCATGACGAATCACGTCTCCAATCTCGACCCGCCGATTCAAGTCCCGCTGATCCCCAGGCGCACATCGGTGATGGTGAAGAAAGAGCTCTTCAAGGTCCCCATCCTCGGCCGCGCCATGCGCATGGGATCGCTGGTGCCCGTCGACCGCGGCAATCGCGACGCCGGCATCGAAGCCGTGCGCGCCGCCAAGTCGGTCGTCCAGCAGGGACTCAATATGACGATCTACATCGAAGGCAGGCGTTCCTTCGATGGCAAACTGCTGCCGTTCAAAAAAGGCCCGTTCTATTTGGCCGTCGAGTGCGGTGTGCCCGTAATCCCCATCACCATCGTCGGCACCCACTACACCATGCCGAAAGCCAGATTCGCCATCAGGCCGGGATTGGTCAAAGTAATCTTTCATCCTCCGATTGAGCCCAAGGATTTCGGCAGCCGCGATTGCCTAATGGAAAAAGTCCGCGCCGCCATCGAGAGCGCCCTGCCGGAAGAATGTAGAGCGCCAGCGCCCTCAGCCACCGAGACTCCGCAAGAGCGAGGAGGGACGGCCTTCGCTTAGGTCTTCCTCCGTGAACCTCGGTGTCCATGGTTATTCTTGCTTCTTCTTCTCTCGCACCGCGCGCGCAATCTCCGGCAATCGCGGAAGAATTGCCGAATATTTCAGCCACAATTTGTGATCCACGGCGGGCGCTCCGCTCACGAACGCCCCGGCAGCAATATCGTGGGCCACGCCACTCTGCGGCGTCACGATCGCGTCGTCCCCGACTTTGCAGTGACCCACGACCCCGACCTGTCCCGTGAGAATGACCCGGTTCCCAATCTCCGACGAGCCCGCCAGCCCAACCTGCGCGCATAGCAGAGCATCGTCGCCGACATGAGACCCGTGCCCCACCTGTACCAGGTTGTCGACCTTTACTCCGCGTCCAATCCTAGTTTCGCCCACGCTGGCGCGGTCGATGCACGAATTGGCCTGCACTTCCACATCATCTTCAATCACCACCGGCGCCGGCTGCGGAATCTTATGCCAGCGCCCCTCAGCCGTCTTCGCGAACCCGAACCCGTCCGCCCCAATCACCACGCCGTTCTGCAGAAGCACGTTGTTGCCAAGGCGGCAGTTCTCGCGCACCACCGAGTGCGCATGCGCAAAGAAATTGTCCCCAATTTTCGCCCCGCGATAGATCACGACATGCGCCAGCAACACCGCATTCGTGCCAATCTCGACGTCCTCGCCGATGACCACATAGGGCCCAATGTGTGCATGCGCCCCAATTCGCGCGCTGGCATGCACGACCGCGGTCGCGTGCACTCCCGCCGCATAGCGTAACGGTGGATGAAACAATTCGAGCGCCCGCGCGAACATCAGATAAGGATCCTTCGCGCGCAGCATCGCCGCAGGGATAGCAGGGAAGTCCTCCCCGACGATCACGGCAGATGCCCTGGTGGTCCGCGCCGCCGCGGAGTACTTGGGATTGGATACGAACGTGAGTTCCCCCGGCCCGGCCTGTTCAATTCCGTTGAGCCCGGTGATCTCCGTCTCAGGAGATCCGTTTTCCAAGCGCACTTCGAGCGCAGCTGCAATCGCAGAGAGTTTCATTGTGGTAGGTGAAGACGCGAGTAAATCCTACACCAGACGGCCGGAGGGCGGTCGCGAAGCTCGCGTCAGAAATGAAGAACGAACGGCGCCGGCGGGGATGATCCTGGAATCATCCCCGCCGGCGAGTCTTACGGGTTAAGTTTCATTGAACGGTCAGTGTGAAGGTCGTGGTGTGCGTCAGCGATCCGCTGGTACCGCTTACCGTCACGTTAAAGGTTCCGGTCGGTGTTCCGGTGACCACGTTGAAATTCACGGCACTGGACGCGCCTCCCCCCGGTGTAGGATTCGTTACCACCACTGGAAAGCTGCCCGTGGCGGCAATATCGGCGGCCGTCAACGAAATCGACAGCTGCGACGCGCTCGAGTAAGTGGCGGCATGCGCCACGTTGTCGTACGTCACCGTGGAGCCGCTGATGAAGCCCGATCCCGTGATCGTCAGCGTTTGCGACTGTGAACCGGCCGCCTGCTGAGTTGGAGACAACGATGAAATCGACGGAACCGGATTGGGCGGTGGCGGTGGTGTTCCGCCACCCCCGCAGCTGGGCAATGCCAGGAACAACGCAACAATCACCAGCAGCGGCAGCACTCCGCGCCGCCGCCACGAAGGAATCCCAATCAGGCAGATCCCGAGCAGCGGAAGGATCGCAATGGCCGCCCAGCCGATTCGGTGGCTTTCATTCGATGCCCGCCGCATCTGTCTCTTTTGGCCGAGCGGAGTGGTGGTGATGGTCAACGTGGTCGAGCCCGAGCCGCCCGTGACGGTGGAGGGCATAGCGCTGCAAGTCGTCTCCGCAGGCAGGCCTGTGCAACTGAAGTTGCTGACGGTCCCAGTGAATCCGTTTAGGGCGCCAACGTTAATCGTCACCGGCTGCGACTGCCCTTGCGTCATAGTGATCTGCTGCGAATTTGGGTTGAGCGAAAAGTCAGACATCACGATGCCGGCACTGACCGAAGAGGCTGGATAGTTAGCATCGCCGCTGTACCGTACTAGAACCTGGAATGTCGAAGTCACCGTAAACGAGCCCGATGCCTGGCAGGCGACGTTCCCTGTGCTATCGGTCGTTGCTGTACAGTTCGTCGGCCCAGAGACCAAAGCGCCTGTATTCAGGTTCGTAAACGTGACGGTGCCGGTGGGAGTGGCAGTCTTGTTGGTAGTGTCGATCAACGTGGCAATCGTGGCCGTGCTGCCATACGAAACCGTCTGAGCGTTGGGAGTCGCCAATACCGTTGGTGCGGGATAGGTCAGAACGAGCTGGTTACTCGGAGCACTGGACGCCGCGTAGTTCTGATCTCCACTGTAGCTAGCCGTAATCGTGTAAGTCCCGGGCTTGGAAAAGGTCGTCGTCAAAGCGGCGGAAAGAGTAAGCGGCCCGTTGGTGCCATAAGTCGGGGTGCCTGGAATGGCCGTCCCGTTCGAGTAGAACGTAACCGTTCCTGTGGGAGTCGCGTCATACACCGCGGCGTTCCCATCCCAAACCGATGTGCTCATAATGACGGGTTGGGTAAAGTCGGTCGCCTGAAGATAAGGCTGTTGCGTGCCGGTCGGTGCCTTGTTCACCGTAACCGTCAACTTTCCCAAATTGCTCTTATAGCTGTTGTCGCCGCTGTATGTTGCCGTCAGAGTGTGAGTGCCGCCGGTGAGCGCGACAAGCTGGCTGGTCGTATCTATATACCCCTGGCCGTTCAAAGAGAAGCTCGCGCCGCTGCCGAACGGATTTCCGTTGTCCGTCACTGTGACGGTTCCAGTTGGGCAAGCAACTTCTCCGAAAGGGGACCCAACGCAGGTCTGACCCTTGGAGTTCTCGACATCCACGCGCAGGTAATACTGCGCGTCATAACTTACCGTTGTCCCCGTGCCCGCTGGCAACATCGTCGGCGCAATCGTGCTGGCTTCCGGGCTCACAGTGACCTGCAGCGGAGTCGAGTAGCTGCCTCCGTAGGTGCCATCTCCGCCGTAGTGGGCTATCACATAGTTGGTGCCGCCGGGCAACAGGCTGGTCGCGGCCCCGGACGCGGTTGCGCCGCTGGTCAATGGGAAGCCGTCAATGCCCTGACCGATGGTTGTGCCGGCCTGATTGCTGACCAGCAGGGAAGCATTGCCGGTGGCCGCAGTCGGGCTTACATCGATGGTCACCGGAACGGCGGTTCCATGGGTCACGTTCACCGCGCCGCCGGTGCCCAGCTTCAATGTCGTACTCGTCGCGGTAAATGTGGCTTTGCTCCAGTTGTTCACCAAATTGGCGGCATCTACCGATCCCAAACCTGTAGCCAGGTCGTATCCCGTTCCCGTGTTGTAGCCCGAAAGCACACCGAACTGATCGCCCGCTGTCGAGACCGTGCAATTCGGAGTGCCGCTGAAACAGGGCATGGCGATGGTTGAGCCAGTGGGAACATCATGGAAGGCGTTCGCTTGTTTGGTGGCGAGTTGGTACAACGCGAAGCCAGGAACACCCTGAGGCACACCCATCTTCTGGTTCACCAACGACATAATTCCGGCAAACGCGGGAGAAGCCACGGAGGTGCCTCCGTAGCCAGCGAAGGCATTGACACTGCAACCTCCAGTCTGGTCCGACTGGCAGACTATGTAGAAGCTGCCGGTCAAAACGCCGTTGCTGGCAAACAGAGACGCGTCGGGCAGGTCGCGGCTGCTGTCTTTCGGCACGGTTGTCCCGGTTTGCCACGAGGGCTTGGGGTATTTTTGCGTACATGAGCCAACCACACCCTGAGTGTTGACCACACAATTACTCGGGCCGCCGCTGCCTCCGGCAGAGTTCAGGAAAAACGGGTTCAGGTTCGCGTTGTTGCAGACTTGTTCCGCAGTGCTGCCCAGCCCCGCCGTCAACGCCCATGGATTGGTGCACGAATTATTCCATGCGACCTCTGCAATGTAGCCCTTAGCAGATTCTTCGTTCGCTCCGTTGCTGGGATTCCAGTAATTGGCCTGGGTGTTGTACTGGTTGAAATCGGTTCCGCCGATGGCGGCATTGAACGGAGTCGAGGCGATTCCGTTGACGTTCAGGCCATACTGTGCCGGACTTCCCGGGTCGTCGCAGCCCGCGGAACCATTGTCGCCCGACGACACAAAAACGCTGATGCCCTGCGCCGCAGCCTGTTGCCAGAGGGTGGAATAGAACTGATTTCCGGCGGTGCCCAGGCCGAGTTCGCACTCGCCGTAGCTCTCGCTCATAACCGGCGCCAGATTATTGTCGACAATATACACCGCGGAAAGGTCAATACCGTCCGTGGTCTCGGTGGTTTGCGAGGTCACGAAATCGATGGTGGCTTGCGGCGCAACTGCCCCGGACCATTGAATGTCGATGTCGGCCTCGCCTTCGTCGCCGTTAATTCCGGGATCGGGGCCGTTCAAGATAATGTTGAGCTTGTTTGCCGGGACCGTCAGGCCGAATATCTGCCAGAACTCCGTTGCGTCCAGGGGATTGATATTGGTTCGTCCCACGATTGCGATTGTTTCCCCGGTGCCGTTAATCGCGGGAGACCCGCTCCACAACGGCAGCACATCGTAGATGGTCGCAAAGTCGTAGGGGGAGACTGCGTAGCAGGTCTGCCCGTTGCCGCACCCGAACGTATAACCCGGTGCCGGCACGGTCAGCGACTTCGTTTTTTCCGAGTATGTGCCGACAAAACGATTCATCGCTTTTCTGGGAAAGTTGTGCAGTGAGTCAATCCCCGCGACCGCGGGCGTGAGCGCCGTCGGAATCTGGGGGTCGCTGGCGTTGGCCCAGTGCTGCTCGCCTTTGACTAGATACTTGTGAATCGTGGTATGGAATGCTTCCTGCACCTGCCCGGCCGTGCCGGAGAACTCCAGCACCGTGCGCCCTTTGGTCGATCCCACTTCAAAGCCGTGGGATTGCAGCCACGCAGTAATCGTCTGCAGGTCGGTATCGGTGGGCCCGAACTGCTGGCCGTATTGTGCCGGGGTGAGCCATTGGTGATAATTCGGCGACGCTTTGTCCTGCTGGTCGTCGAGCAATTTCCGGAGCGCGGTCTCCTGCTCGACGCTGCGCTTCAATACCAGCAGCATCCTGGCCATGGGCAGGCTCGCTGGAGCAGTACCCAGATCGTTTTCCGGCCGCGCCAGGGGATGCGTGTTGCCCGTCAGGGTGGTGAGTTGTGACTCGTCCACCGTCTGCGTGATCAGAGGGCGAGGCGCCGCAGCCGCTTCCTGCCCCTGCATGGGGGCGCACAGCACTCCGGCGACTACGAGCGCTGCGATAAGAGTGGAATGAAGGGCAGAAGATAGAAACCTGGGACGCGACACTGGGATCGCTCGCATGGCAGACACACCTGTAGATCGAGATGGACGGCACCCACGGGAGGCCGCACGGACGGAGGAAGGAAGGGAGTCCGGTCGTCTCTTTGCCAGGCCTTGGCCTGTGTGGACCTCACACGCTACATCAACTCTTCGCCGAATTCAACGCATTTCGGATGATTTCAATTGCGTCCGCTGGCCGGTCCGAGGCGTGTTCCGCCCAACGGTGCCCAAGGTAACCGGTTTGCCCTTGTGAGTCTTTTCCTGGGCTGAGTCCGGATGGCATACTGACAAGACTTCAAACGGTTCTGGGGGGATTCATGACAAGCAGGATCGCGAGCGCGTGCGTGGTCTTCGTTCTGGCCGCGGCCGCCGCAGCAACAGCGCAGACTTATACCATCACCGAGATCGGCGTGCTCAAGGGCGACAACGAGAGCAGCGGCTTCTGGATTAACAATCTGGGCGAGGTCGTCGGCTGCTCCGACACCAAGACAATCCAGGGCTATCCCTGCACCGGCCTGGTGGCTGGGCAGCATGCGTTTTCGTGGACCCGGAGCGGTGGGATAAAAGATCTGGGCACCCTTCCTGGAGCCACCGTCAGTGGCGCGGGCGGCATCAACGACTCCGGCACCATCGTCGGCTATTCCAACGTCAAAGGCCAGCCCGCCACCAACTTTGTCGCTGTGCAGTGGTCCTCGACAGGAGCCATCACCAACCTGGGCACGCTTGCGGGAGGTTCTTCCAGCGCCGCCTTCGTAATCAATTCAGCCGGCGAGGTTGCGGGTGATTCCTTCCTCAGCAACGGTCTGGTCGACGCCACCAGCTGGACCGGCCAGAAAATCAAGAACCTGGGCGCTCTGCCCAAGGCGATTTTTACCGCCGGGCTCGCCATCAACGATAACGGCTACATCGTCGGCGAATCCGTGTTTGGCTACGGCCCGCCTTTTACCTCGCACGGTTTCCGGTGGAACGGCTCCACGATGAAGGATCTGGGCACGCTGCCGGGTGGCGTTACCAGTATGGCGAATGCGGTTAATTCCTCGGGCGTGATCGTTGGCCAATCCGACGGCACCAGCACCAGAGGCACCTGGCATGCCGTCCTGTGGAACGCGTCGGGCAAGATTCAGGATCTGGGCGTGCTTGCCGGCGGCACCTACAGCGTTGCCTTCGGCGTGAACGACTCCAACGTTGTCGTCGGCTATGGCAACCTGTTCGACAACGCGCCGCACGCCATGGTCTGGACCTCGACCACGGGCATGCGGGATCTGAACTCGCTGATCCCGGCCGGCACCGGATGGGTGCTGATCAACGCCAACGCGATCAACAACCTCGGCCAGATCACCGGCTACGGCACCAAGAACGGCTCCAACCATGGGTTCGTGCTGACGCCGGTAAACTGAGCGGCGGAGTTCCCTTGGATCGCGGATGATCTCGTGTCTGGGGAGCCCCCCTCCCCCCTCTTTTTTTTTGCCGTTGTCCGTAAAATACTCATTGCCAAGAGTTTGCGGGCGCGGGGTAGGGATGACGCGGCCAAAATCTTGAGCCGTAACGACTTGCAGCTAAAATATTCTGGAACAAGGACTTAGCGCTGGCCCCAAGCCGCCACGTGGGATCGCTGGCGGAGAACTGGTTGAGAGATCTTATCGCGCATCCATTGAGCATGCGCTTTTGGAAATCCTCAGTAAAGGTTGTTCGTCACAAGAGTTGGAATTCTTTCTGTGGAAGGCTGTGGAAAAGGTTGGCCGTCGGCGTGTCCGCCCGCCCTGGTTCAGAGAAACCAGTCGGACGTCCCCTCTGTCCCCGAGTTCCCCTGTGTTTTCGAAAACCGGCGCTCCGGGCGGCATCGCTACCCACCCTTGCGAAGAACGCAAGGATGGGGCACCCTAAGTTGAAATAGCTCAGACAAAACATCACGCGAAGGGTGGGCCACCCGCCCGGGGGCGTTCGACATGCGTGTCGGAGATCTCAACCGAAATGGAAAGCTCGACATGGTGCTTGAGACCTACCCGCCCGAATTTCCTCCTACGACGGCGGAGGTTGTATTTCACAAGTAATAGCTAGGTCGCGATCTTCTCGGGCGGGTCGAGCAACGGCGCTGGACGCAAGTGGGGCTGGCGGAACGTTTCGTTTCGAGGGCCGGGCGGGTCGCACAGGCAGTTGGAACTCCCGCCCTTCGCAAAGAGCGCGAAGGGCGGCACCCCACCGGAGTTGGCTGTGCCCGCGAAGTCAAAGGCCGGGCCACCCGCCAATCCTTCGCCCCAAGCGATCCACAGTCCGTTGCATACATGCCGGTTGGGTCCATGAATCGCAAGGGATTGTTACGAGAGTACGAGTACATGTTCCATTGCTGTGGATCGGTTAGCTTCTGCTTTATGATCATGATGGGGTCGGGCGTCATGAAGCGGCCCATCGTAGAGGCATGGTAGCGTTTGCCAAAGTTATCCAGGCCGGATTCGGCATCGCGTTCTTTGCCGGTGAACTTGTAGTTCCTCACGCGAGCTGGTCTGCACACGTCGCACGCCGCATCATAGAAGTATTTCACTAGTTTGGCTTTTCAATTTTCACATCCAGATTTTCGACCTTCTCTAGCGTGAGAACCCTCTTGGGCCGCTTGGAGTGGGACGTGAACTCTCCTGTAAACGTCGCCGTGATTTTCTTCCCAACGGTCCCGATGTTGCCTTGCAGCCGAATGGCATCGTCCAACGCTTTGAAGTCTGGATGCTCTGCCGGATGATTACGAATCGGGTCTGGCACGGATAGTTCGACTC